>Ga0078972_1000191_pt1 | contig 256241 bp, 257 predicted proteins | sample YelNatPaOPGAMG01_FD_67568 | JGI IMG/M metagenome (GOLD analysis project Ga0078972, IMG submission 67568) | Hot spring thermophilic microbial communities from Obsidian Pool, Yellowstone National Park, USA - OP-RAMG-01 (SPADES assembly) (version 2) | ecosystem: Environmental > Aquatic > Thermal... | reverse complement strand
ACTAACCCCTCCCGTTAACCTTCCAGCACCGGGCAGGCGTCAGACCCTATACGTCGTCTTTCGACTTTGCAGAGTCCTGTGTTTTTGGTAAACAGTCGCTTGACCCTCTTCACTGCGACCGACCGGTGCTTTGACACACCGTCGGCACCCCTTCTCCCGAAGTTACGGGGCGAGTTTGCCTAGTTCCTTAGCGAGAGTTCTCTCATGCGCCTTGGAGTCTTCCTCCCGTCTACCAGTGTCGGTTTGCGGTACGGTCCGATGGCTCACTTCCAGCGAGGCTTTTCTTGGCAGCGTGGGCCCAGCCCCTTCGCCGCTTGCGCGGCTCCCCGTCACCTCTCGGTTCATGGGTCCCGGATTTGCCTGAGACCCCCCCTGCGGGTTTGGACCACGAAGACCATCTCGTGGCGGTGCCTTCCCTTCTGCGTCCCCCCTCTGGCATTGTTGTTCGCCAGCCACCGGGTACAGGAATATTAACCTGTTGTCCATCGCCTACGGGTTTCCCCCTCGGCTTAGGGACCGACTTACCCTGGGTCGATGAACGTTGCCCAGGAATCCTTAGACTTTCGGCGAAGACGGTTCTCGCGTCTTTTAACGCTACTCATGCCGGCATTCTCTCTTCATTCCAGTCCAGATGCCCTTTCGGTCATCCTTCACTCCGGAACGAACGCTCCTCTACCACTGTCCATTCGGACAGTCCGCAGCTTCGGTTCCATGCTTGAGCCCCGTTACATTTTCGGTGCAGATACCCTTGACCAGTGAGCTATTACGCACTCTTTAAAGGATGGCTGCTTCTAAGCCAACCTCCTGGCTGTCTCTGGATATCCACTTCCTTTCCCACTAAGCATGGATTAGGGACCTTAGCTGGCGGTCTGGGCTGTTTCCCTTTTGACCACGGATCTTAGCACCCGTAGTCTAACTCCTGCGTATTCGCTGTCGGCATTCGGAGTTTGGTTGGATTCGGTAGCCGGTGAAGGCCCCTCGTCCATTCAGTGCTCTACCTCCGACAGGATTCACGCAAGGCTCACCCTAGAGTGATTTCGAGGAGAACCAGCTATCACGAAGTTTGATTAGTCTTTCGCCCCTACCCACAGCTCATCCGAGTCTTTTGCACCAGGCACCGGTTCGGGCCTCCACGCGGGGTTAGCCGCGCTTCACCCTGGCCATGGGTAGATCACTTCGCTTCGGGTCTCATCAGGACAACTCTGTCGCCCTCTTCGGACTCGCTTTCGCTTCGGCTCCGGAATCTCCTTAACCTCGCTCCCCTGATGAACTCGCCGGCTCATTAAGCAAAAGGCACGCCGTCACACGGCTCTTGCGAGCGCTGTGCTCCGACTGGTTGTAGGCAGACGGTTTCAGGTTCTATTTCACTCCCCTGTCCGGGGTTCTTTTCGCCTTTCCCTCACGGTACTGGTTCACTATCGGTCAGCAGTGAGTATTTAGCCTTGGAAAGTGGTCTTCCCTGCTTCCCACCGGGTTTCTCGGGCCCGGTGGTACTCCGGATCGCAAGTCGGTCCGATGCTCCGTTTTCGACTACGGGACTGTCACCCTCTCTGGTCGGCCTTTCCAGACCGCTCGCCTAACGGACTTCGCTTCCGGGTGCCTTCGAAGAGACACCGCCTTGCCTCCGACAACCCCCCCGCCACAACGGCTTCGACCTGTCACGTGGTGGAGGTTTGGGCTCTTCCCCGTTCGCTCGCCACTACTTGGGGAATCTCGTTTGATTTCTCTTCCTCCGGGTACTGAGATGTTTCACTTCCCCGGGTTCGCCGCCGGACCCTATGGATTCAGGTCCGGCTCGCTGGGCATGACCCCAGCGGGGTTCCCCCATTCGGATTCCTCCGGATCAACGCCTGTGAGCGACTCCCCGGAGCTTTTCGCAGCTCGCCGCGTCCTTCTTCGCCTACTGCTGCCAAGGCATTCCCCGTCTGCCCTTTGTCGCTTGAACCTCTCTTCGTCCTTGCTCCAAAAAGCTTTTCGTCTCCCCGGAAGGTTCCCCTTCCGGAAAGTGCCCTTTCTTCTCTTTCCCGATTCAGTTGTCAATGAGCTGCCCCTGCCGTCCGCTGCCCTCTGGGGGCGCGCTGTCCGGCAAGTCTCTTTGGCCCGGTGTGGTGGAGATGAGCGGGATCGAACCGCTGACCTCCTGCGTGCAAGGCAGGCGCTCTCCCGGCTGAGCTACATCCCCCCAGATGGTGGGCCTGGATAGATTCGAACTATCGACCTCACGCTTATCAGGCGTGCGCTCTCACCATCTGAGCTACAGGCCCAGGCCTCCCTTTCGGTGCCGGGGTCCCACACGGATCCCTCACAATACTAAATAGGAGCGCTCCACCTCCGGTTTCCCGTTTTTCTCCTAGAAAGGAGGTGATCCAGCCGCAGGTTCCCCTACGGCTACCTTGTTACGACTTCACCCCAATTACCGGCCATACCTTGGGCGGCTCCCTCCGTTTCCGGTTGGGGCACCGACTTCAGGTACAACAGACTTTCGTGGTGTGACGGGCGGTGTGTACAAGGCCCGGGAACGTATTCACCGCGTCGTGCTGATACGCGATTACTAGCGATTCCGACTTCATGAGGTCGAGTTGCAGACCTCAATCCGAACTGGGACCGGCTTTCTCGGATTTGCTCCACCTCTCGGTCTCGCGTCCGTCTGTACCGGCCATTGTTGCACGTGTGTGGCCCTGGGCATAAGGGCCATGATGACTTGACGTCATCCTCTCCTTCCTCCAACTTGTCGCTGGCAGTCCCCTCAGAGTGCCCGGCATGACCCGGTGGCAACAGAGGGCGAGGGTTGCGCTCGTTGCGGGACTGAACCCAACACCTCACGGCACGAGCTGACGACAGCCATGCAGCACCTGTTCCGCTTCCGGACTGAACCGGTCGGTCCCCTTTCAGTTCCCTACTCGCGGTATGTCAAGCCCAGGTAAGGTTCTTCGCGTTGCGTCGAATTAAACCACATGCACCACCGCTTGTGCGGGCCCCCGTCAATTCCTTTGAGTTTCAACCTTGCGGCCGTACTCCCCAGGCGGGGTACTTACTGCGTTGGCTGCGGCACGGGAGGTTTAACCCTCCCACACTTAGTACCCATCGTTTAGGGCGTGGACTACCAGGGTATCTAATCCTGTTTGCTCCCCACGCTTTCGTCTCTCAGTGTCAGGCCTGTTCCAGGAAGCCGCCTTCGCCACCGGCCTTCCTTCTGATATCTACGCATTTCACCGCTACACCAGAAATTCCGCTTCCCTCTCCCAGCCTCCAGTCTGCCAGTCTCTTTGGCATTCCCATGGTTAAGCCACGGCCTTTCACCAAAGACTTGACAAACCACCTACAGACTCTTTACGCCCAGTAACTCCGAACAACGCTTGCCACCTCTGTCTTACCGCGGCTGCTGGCACAGAGTTAGCCGTGGCTTATTCTCCCGGTACCGTCATCGAAACGCCATATTCTGACGCCCCTTTTCGTCCCGGGCAAAAGTGGTTTACAACCCGAAAGCCTTCTTCCCACACGCGGCGTTGCTGCGTCAGGGTTGCCCCCATTGCGCAATATTCCTCACTGCTGCCTCCCGTAGGAGTCTGGCCCGTGTCTCAGTGCCAGTGTGGCTGGTTGTCCTCTCAGACCAGCTACCCGTCGTCGCCTTGGTAGGCCTTTACCCTACCAACTAGCTGATGGGCCATGGGCTCATCCAGGAGCGGAAGCTTGTTCCAGAGGCCTCCCTTTCCCCGGTCCCCTTCACGGAACCGGACTCTATTCGGTATTGCCCCCCCTTTCGGAGGGATATCCCCATCTCCAGGGTAGATCACCCATGTCTTACTCACCCGTTTGCCACCCTACCGGGGGATTGCTCCCCTTTCACGTCGGACTTGCATGTGTTAGGCACGCCGCCAGCGTTCGTTCTGAGCCAGGATCAAACTCTCCAGATTTGCTCATGCCCTTCCCTTCCGGAAAGGGCTCTTGTCTTTCTGCGGGCCCGTCGGTTTTGCTGCTCCTATTTAGTTGTCAATGATCCGCTTCGGGTCCGCCTTCGCGGCCCGCTTTCCGGGATTGTCCCGAAAACGTTCCCGTTCCCGAGCAACCTTGCCAGTCTACTCACCTGGCCCGGCCCTGTCAACCCCCCCGCCCTTTTCCCCTCCCGGGGTCCTCGGCGGGCTTTTACTTATAGGCCTTTCCTGTTTTACTGTCAAGAATGTTATGCTGTAGTTCCGATGTTGCTGTTTGGACTGACTCCCTGATAAACACATTATACCCCTACTTAAATATTGGAAAAATCAGGATACTGGTGTCGGAATTGTCCGGTCAGACCTTTCAATAATCCGGTTGGCAATCGAACCTTTTCTGCACTTTCATCAAATTCATTGAGACTATGATGAATCTCTCCGGTAATCTTCAATGTTTCCTTCTCCTTTCTATTGTGACTCATTCTTGAACATGCAATCATTTCAATAGTTTCAATCATTTTCTGATCAAGATTTTCAAGTGCGGTAAGGATCGTGAAGACGTCTTTTCCGCCAGGAACAAACCTGCCTGGACGGCTGCCAGGCTGTTTTCCATAATGGATAATGCGGTTTCCGCCTCTTGCTGAACACTCCGTACGATCTTCCGGATTCCTTCTATCTATGGAGAGCGTGGTTCTTTCGGAAAGTTTCCGGAATTCGTCTAAAACAGCAGCAAAGCTTTGCCCTTGCGCTGCCTTGAGTGTTTCGCCCGGAAGCTGCATAAAAGAGAACGCGATTTCTGTTCCCAGGGGGAAAAAAGCCAGTTTTGTCTGGTCCATTTATGAGGAGATGCAATCGGGTAGGGGAAATACCTTCAAACATTGTTTCGTTTCGACACACGACGGACTTTCAAGGTGGTTTATGCCCGTCCGGATGGTTCTTCTCCAATTTGCCTGCAATGCATGACTTTCCAAATGGAATGGGCTAGAACCGGAATTGCCACACCACCCATGATAATGGCAATCAGGATGTTTCCAATGTCTTGGGGATGCCCAAGACGGTTATTGATATAGGAGTATATCCCTCCGAGGACAAACACTCCTCCACCGAGGATGAGTGTCAACGTTGCGGTTCTGAGACCGATCTGGCGAATTTCCCCTTCGTTAAAATGGCGGGTAACCCTAAGGGCCGATCCGAATATCCCTCCCAGAAGCATCAGCATGATCATGGTTCCCACTCCAAAAAGGAGTCCGGGAAGAAAACCGGTCCACGGAGAGGTCATATGGGGAGCCGCTGTTGTATAGATAAAGAGGGCAAAAGGGCCGAAGCCAAAACCGGCGATGAACCCGTGGATCATGGCCCAGCGGGGTGGAATTGCGTTTGGACCTTCATGTTGATGGGAGGGTTTGGAAAACGACAGGATCGATGAGCTCCTTTCCGCAGGTTCGGATTCTTCATGATGATGCCCAAGAAGATGAAAATGAACGTATTTCTTTTTCTCGAGTACGATCCAGCCCGCAATGGCCATGACGCTCCCGACGACAATATCAATGATGGAATTCAGGGATTCTCGGGTCAGCCATGACGCAAGGAAAAGATAGGAGAGCTCGGAAGCGATCGCACGCTGCAGGGTGAATGCTGCTGAAAAATAAAAACCGGACCGGATTCCCTGCTTTCCGGAAGCATTGCCGATGGCATAACTGAAAGTGATCGGCCATGTATGCTCGTCCGGAAGGAGACCATGCAGTAGTCCATACCCAAGAGACTCCAAAAGGAGTAAAATCATTCGCGGTTTCCTTTCGATGTGATTCTGTCGGACATCTAGTTAATGATACCAACTCTCACTGTCGGGTGCAATTCAACTGGGTGACCGCCCTTTACCGGTGCAAGTTCCCCCCTTCCCGCAGATTTTCCTGCGACGTAAAACGAATGGCTTTTGCGACAGCCTTCTCCAGGAGGAAACAGGGATTGGATTCGAGAATTTTTGATGGCCTGAACCCGGAGCAAAAAGAGGCCGTCATGGCTCCTGATGGCCCTGCCCTAGTGCTAGCCGGCGCAGGTTCCGGAAAGACCCGTGTCCTGACCCATCGGGTCGCGTGGCTTTTCGAAAAAGGGGTTCCCGCCCACCGTGTCCTGGTCCTGACATTCACAAAGAAAGCATCCCGGGTGATGCAACAACGGCTGAGGGACCTTTTGACCGGTCCACAGGTCCTTCTCTGGAGCGGAACCTTTCACCATGTCGGTTACCGTCTTCTCCGCGAGTTCGGCAACAGGATAGGTTTTTCCGGAACACCTGTCGTGATTGACCGTGAAGACCAGATTGACCTTGTCAAGACCGTGCTGGCCGGGATGACCGAAAGCGCACGGAAGGAGATGGCCCCTGCAGGCACTATCCTGAATGTCATCAGCCTATCGAAAAACCTTCAGACCCCCGTTGAAGACGTTATCTGCGACCGTTTTCCGTCCCTGATTCCGCATATCGAAGAGGTTAGCCGGATCGAAACCGAATACGAAGGGAGGAAAAAGGCAGCCCGTCTTGCGGATTTCGACGATCTTCTGACGGGCTGGCTGGCCATTCTGGAATCCGGCCAGGATGTGCTCGAAGTTCTCCGGAAAAGGTTCCGGTTCATTCTGGTTGACGAATATCAGGATACCAACCCGTTACAGGCCCGGATTCTTGATTTGCTGGCCTCTGAACACAAAAGTCTTTTTGTCGTCGGAGACGATAGCCAGAGCATCTACTCCTTCCGGGGAGCCCACGTCGAAAATATCCTGACGTTTCCGGAACGATATCCCGACGCATGCATCTATCGACTCGAGACAAATTATCGTTCAACACCCCCCATCCTGGATCTGGCGAACAGAATCATTCTCGGCAACGAACGCCGCATCGAAAAAACCCTCCGCGCCTATCAGGAGAATAAAGGTCAATCTCCCCAGGCAGTGGGTTTGTACTCCGATGCCGATCAGGCACACTATATCGGGTCAACTGTGGAACAACTTCTGGACGGAGGGACCCTTCCTGCCGAAATTGCCATACTGTATCGTTCGCACTATCTGAGTCTTCCGGTTCAGTTTGAGCTGGCCCGGAGAAAGATCCCGTTTTCCGTGACTTCAGGACTCAGATTCTATGAACAGGCCCACATCAAGGATGTCCTGGCACACCTTCGGCTGATCCAGAATCCACGGGACTATTTGGCCCTGACACGTCTTCTTCGAATGATTCCACGTATGGGAGAACGCTCCGCTGAAAAATTGCTCAAGGCGCTGGGATCCGTCGACGATGTATTTGTTGCCCTGACAGAAGATTCTTTCTTGAAAACTTCTCCGGGGCTGGCCCGTGAAGGGATTAAAAAACTGGGAGAGCGCCTCGTTTCCCTTCGATCCATTCATCAGAAGGGAGATGCCACGGTGGGGGTTCTGGTCATGGAAATCCTGGAGAATGGTTACCGGAGGGATCTGTATGATATCCGGGAAGATCCGGAAGACAGGGAGTCGGATCTTGCGGCGTTCGCCGAACAGCTGGACGAACTGACGGATCTTGAAGGGTTTCTCGGCGAGATCACACTCCTTGAAAACCTGGAGGAAATGGCTCTGGCAAAATCTTCCGAACCGGACCGGGTGGTTTTGTCCACGATTCATCAGGCAAAAGGACTGGAGTGGGATCAGGTCTTCCTTCTGTCCATGAATGAAGGAATCTTTCCATCAGAAAAATCGGCCGCGCGATCTCGGGATCTGGAAGAGGAGCGGCGTCTCTTTTACGTGGCAGTGACGCGGGCGCGCAAGGAACTGATGCTTTGTGTCCCCGAGAGTTCATCTTCCCGGGGAAGGGCGGAACGACTTTACCCTTCCAGATTTCTTTCTGAAATTGGTCCAGATTTGCTGTCTGAGGTCCGTTATGAATCCTGGAATTTCTGAGAGCTCTCCGGGAATCCAGGACAACAATCGAAAAATTCAAGGAAACCCCGATGTCCTCTACTGACCAGTTCGTCCATTTGCATGTCCATACCCAGTACAGCCTTCTTGACGGCGCCAACAAGATCGAGCCGATGCTCCGAAAAGCACAAGCTCTCAACATGCCCGCCATCGCCATGACAGATCACGGGAATCTTTTCGGTGCCATCGAATTTTTTCAAGCGGCAAAAAAGTACGGGGTGAAACCCATTATCGGATGCGAAGTCTACATCACCCCCCGGTCCCGCTTCGAACGCCAGGATCTCTACTTTGTCGGAGAAGGACCTCACCAGGGGAAGAAAATCAACAATGCGTCCTTCCATCTGATTCTTTTGGCCCAGAACCTCACCGGTTACCGGAATCTTCTCCGGATCGTTTCCCTTTCCCACCTGGAAGGCTTCTACTATCGGCCCCGGATCGATTTTGAGCTTCTTTCCCGCCATCATGAAGGTCTGATCGCCCTTTCCGGATGTCTCAAGGGGCAGATTGCCTACATGCTCACACGTGGAGACGCGGAGCGGGCAATCGCTACAGCCGGGTTGTTCCGGGAGATATTCGGCCCTGAAAACTATTTTTTCGAAATTCAGGGCAATGGTCTGGAGGATCAGAGAATCGCCAACCGTGAAATCATCGATCTTTCAAAAAAACTGTCCATCCCGCTGGTTGCAACAAACGACTGTCATTACCTTGAAAAGGAAGACGCTGTTCCGCACGACATCCTCCTTTGCCTCCAGACGGGAAAGACTTTGGCCGATCCCGCCCGTCTGCGTTTTGGCTCGCACGAGTTTTATCTCAAAACGCCTCAAGAAATGATCCGCGCTTTTGACGAGTTGCCGGAAGCCGTCACCAACACCCTGGAAATTGCTGGTCGGGTCGATTTGTCGATCGATTTGAACACCGTCCATATGCCTTCTTATCACCTGGACGAAAGCATGACATCTGTCACAACGGTTCCGGAGCTGTTTGTCCGGACCAGCCAGGAGGGTCTGGTCTCACGATTTGAAGAAACCGGTTTATCCCTCGATCAAAGACCCCATTATCTGGAACGGCTTGAAAGAGAAATACGGGTTATCCAGAAAATGGGGTACGAGGGATACTTCCTGATCGTCTGGGATTTTATCCGGAAAGCACGGGAGATGGGTATTCCTGTAGGTCCTGGCCGCGGATCAGCAGCGGGCTCGCTTGTTGCCTGGTCCTTACGTATCACCAACATTGATCCGATTCGATTCGGCCTCCTGTTTGAACGGTTTCTGAATCCCGAGAGGGTTAGCCTTCCTGATATCGATATCGATTTCTGCATGAACCGCCGGGGGGAAGTGATCCAGTATGTGGTTGACAGGTACGGGATGGATCGGGTCGCCATGATCGCCACCTTCGGGACGATGGGTGCCAAGGGGTCCATTCGTGACGTGGGTCGGGTGCTGGGGATGACTTACGCCGAAGTCGACAAGGTGGCGAAAATGATCCCGAACAGCCTGGACATGACCTTGGAAAAGGCGCTCGAAGAGAATCCCGATCTTCGGGGACTTCTGGAGAAGGATCCGCGCATGGAGGAGCTGTTCTCACTTTCCAGAAAACTGGAGGGCATTACCCGTCACAGCTCGATCCATGCGGCCGGAGTGGTCATTTCCCGGGAGCCTCTCATGGAACACGTCCCACTGATGAAGGGAGCCAACGGGGAAATTGTCACGCAATTTACCAAGGACGATGTCGAAAAAGTGGGTCTGGTCAAGTTTGATTTTCTGGGATTGACAACCCTGACGCTGATCCAGGGGGCTGAAGATCGCATCCGGAAGCATACGCCGGATTTTTCCATTGACCGGATCCCCCTCGACGATGTCCGGACCTACCGCCTGCTCTCGGAAGGGAGGACGCTCGGAATATTCCAACTCGAATCCCGTGGTATGACAGACCTGATCATCAAGATGCAGCCGGAAACCTTTGAAGATCTGATCGCACTTCTCGCCCTTTACCGTCCAGGCCCCATCAACAGCGGCATGGTGGATGATTTTATCAAGCGCAAGAAGAATCCAAAGGAAATTCGATACGAACTTCCGGAACTCGAGCCGGTTCTCCGGGAAACTTATGGGGTGATCGTCTACCAGGAACAGGTCATGCAAATCGCGAATGTTCTGGCCGGCTTTTCACTGGGAGAGGCGGATCTTTTGCGACGGGCCATGGGCAAAAAGAAGCCGGAAGAAATGGCCAAAATGCAGGACAAGTTTGTCGAAGGGGCTATCCGGAAAGGATTTCCGAGGGAAAAAGCGGCATATGTTTTTGAGCTCATGGCATATTTTGCCGGGTACGGATTCAATAAATCCCACAGTGCCGCCTATGCCCTCATTTCATACCAAACCGCTTTTCTGAAGGCCCATTATCCCGTGGAGCTCTGGGCGGCCCTGCTGACAAACGCATTGGATGATACGGAAAAGATCGGCATTTTTCTGGTTGGGGCGAAAGAGATGCAAATCGAAGTTTTGCCTCCTGATATCAACGAAAGCGATTTCGATTTTGTCATCCAGCCCGGTGCGCGGATTCTTTTTGGACTGGGCGCGGTCAAGAATGTCGGAAAACAGGCAGTCGACGCCATTCTGGAAAACAGAATCCTTGAAGGACCCTTTCAGAACTTTCCGGATTTTCTGAAACGGATCAACGGAAAAAAGGTCAACAGGCGCGTGATCGAGGCGCTCATACGGGCAGGAGCCTTCAGATCCCTGAATATCCGTCGTTCGGTTGCCATGGAGTCGCTCGATGAATTGTTGCTCTGGGCGGAGAAGCAAAAAAATGGAAAGCCATCCATGCAAAAATCGCTTTTTTCCGACTATCAGATGGCCGATACAGGAACTCCGCCTGTCCAGGATTTGCCCGAATGGGATGAGCGGATGCTCTTGCGGGAAGAGAAAAATGCCCTGGGTTTCTATCTGACCTCACATCCCATGGCACGATATGGTGACTTGATCCTCAAGCTGGACAGCCGAACGACACGAAGCCTGGAGTCTGTTCCGGATGGAGAAACCGTCCGGGTTTTTGGGGTCGTTGGAGGGGTTCGGGAGGTCAAGACCAAAAAAGGTGACAAGATGGCCCAACTGACTGTCCTGGACATGGAAGGCAGCATCGAAGCCGTCCTGTTTCCGGACATTTACGGAAAAGTCCAGAACGCACTCCAGACCGACCTGCCTCTCTTGATCACCGGACCTCTTGAAAGGAACGATTTCGGAAGCAAGATTCGGGTCACAAGGGTGGACACCGTCGATCAGGCCCTCGAAGCCCTTTATCAGACCGTTGTCATCCGCCTCCAAAGCGACGGAATGGGCAAGCAGGACCTGGTGGACCTGAAGGGCATACTTCTGGGGCATCCTGGAAGCGTTCCTGCCGTTCTTGAACTGAAGGTCATGGTTCGGCCTTACCCCGTCGCGGTGATCGGACTCCATCTGAATGTGTCCCCGTCCGAAGATCTGGTTCGCGCGCTCACGAACCGATTCGGGCAACAGGCTGTTGTCTGCAAGGAGGAGATGGACCCGGATCTGCGAAACTACTTGGTGGGCCTCAAGGTCCGAAACACAGTGACTTCTGAGAAAAGGGGAACAGCCAGGCCCTCCCCCATGGAAGATTCTTTCGTCAGCAAACCCTGACGGTGTTTGTCCGCGTCCTCCATATTATTGTCTGGTGTTAAAAAATTCAGGAAGAAAGGTTCAGTTTCGGGGGGAGGTGTGGCAGGTTATTCTCCCGGTAGGCAACCATATCCTGGAATTTTTGATGGCGTGCGCGGAGAAGGTCTTCCGGTGGAAGGGAAGACAGGCATTCCAGCTGTTCCGAAATCAGGGATTTCATTGAGGAAAGGGTGACAGACGGGTCTTTCTGGACGCCGCCCGGGGCTTCAGGAATGATGCCATCGATAATCCCCAATTCCAATAGATGGGATGCCGTCATCCTGAGTCGTTCCGCCGCCTCCGGTGCCCTTCCCGCGTTATCCCACAAGATGGCTGCACAGGCTTCCGGGCTGATGACGGAATAAACGGCGTTTTCCAGCATGTAGACCCGATCGCCGACGCCGATCGCCAGAGCCCCGCCGCTTCCCCCTTCTCCGACCACAAAGACAAGGATGGGAACACGAATTTCGAACATCTCCATGATGTTCCTCGCCACCGCTTCTACCTGCCCCCGTTCTTCCGCCTCTATGCCAGGATAGGCACCGGGAGTGTCAACAAATGTCAGTACTGGCATGGAAAAACGTTCTGCCAGACGCATGATGCGAAGGGCCTTACGGTAACCTTCCGGATGCGGCATGCCAAAATTTCTGGTCATCCGGTCCTTGAAGCTCTTTCCTTTCTGATGTCCGACAACAGCCACACTCCGCCCCTCGAACACAGCGAATCCGCCGACGACAGAAGGGTCATCCCTGAAGGAACGGTCACCGTGGATTTCGATGAACTGGGTACAGAGCCGCTGGATATAATCGAGAGCCGTCGGCCTTTCCTGGGCCCGGGCAATGAGTACCCTCTCCCAGACCGGAACTTCAGGTTCGAGAGTCTGTTTTTTTCCGTTTTTTTTCTGTCTGTTATCTGTCATCAGTCTTCCTACCGGAAAATCCGGATTTTTCCATAACCTTTCTGGGGGATTATGTCCATATTTTCTTACAATATCTTCTTGCCCGTTGCCTTGACAAGAATGTCGCGAGGAGAGATTCAGGCGAATAGATTCCCGTCGGGAAGCTGCATGGCCTGGCGGACATCCTTCATCGTGCGTTGAGCTTCCCCCCTGGCCTTTTTTGCGCCTTCCTCCAGAACCTGGCCCAAAAAGCCTTTTTCCGAAAGCAGTTCGTGGCGCTTTTCCCTGGCAGGTGCAAGGATTTTTTCAATATGGGTCGTCAGAAACTTCTTGCAGTCAATACATCCTATACTGGCGGTCCTGCATCCCGCGGCCATCTCCTGCTGGACGTTTTTCGGAGAAAAGGATTCATGAAGGTTGAAGACGGGGCATTTCCCCGGATCACCCGGATCGGTCCGGCGTACACGGGCCGGGTCGGTCATCATCGGGCGGATCTTTTCCCAGACTTCCCCTGCCGTATCGGAAATGTAAATGCAATTTTTGTAGCTTTTGCTCATTTTTCTTCCGTCCAGCCCCAGAAGACGGGGGGTGGGCGTCAGAAGCGGGAGGGGTTCAGGAACGACGGGTCCATAGAAGTGTCTGAGTCTTCTCGCAATTTCCCGGGCCAGTTCCAGATGCGGTAACTGGTCGAGGCCGACCGGGACGTGGTCGGCTCGATAGAGAAGAATGTCGGCAGACATCAGGACAGGATATCCCAGAAATCCGAACGTGGACAGGTCCCTTCCCTTGATCTGTTCCTGCTGATCCTTGTAAGAAGGATTGCGTTCAAGCCAGGAAACGGGAGTGACCATCGACAGGAGAAGGTTCAGTTCAGCGTGTTCAAGAACGTCAGATTGAAGGAATATGGTCGATTGTCGCGGGTCCAGCCCGAGAGAAATCCAGTCGATGAGCATTTCTCGGATATTTTCCCGGATGGCGGTCGTGTCTTCGTAGTTCGTCGTCAGGGCGTGCCAGTCAGCGATAAAGAAAAAGGATTCATAGCGCTTTTGGAGTTCGATCCAGTTTTTGAGTGCGCCCATGAAGTTTCCGAGATGAAGACGGCCCGAAGGCTGGATTCCGCTCACGATCCGACGGACGGGAGTTTCGTCCTCAGCAGATGCATGGGTCGGCTTGCTTTGGGACTGGGGATCCAGGTACATGTTCAATGTGCGTCCTTGTCAGGTTGCTTCCATCCCGTGTTGGGATGGCGATCGTTGTTCAGTTTCACTTCCGGAGGGTTTCAGGTCATCGCCGGTTTGGTGGCCCAGACCATCAGAAGCTGCGTCAGCGCGTCCATTTCCGGCCAGACAAACCGTGACAGAATCCCCAGGTAAGGATCCAGAATAATCAGGCCAAACAGGATCCACATGCCGTAAGGTTCGATTTTTCCCATGAAGTCCGCCCCGCGGGCCGGAAGGAACCCGGTCAGGACCCTCCCTCCATCGAGCGGTGGCAAGGGAATCAGGTTAAAGACGAACAGGACGACGTTGACCAGGATCCCCATTCGAAAAAGGGTCATGATCAAACGGGCCGAGGATTCTCCCAGGGACGACCCCTGAAAAATGGCGGAAGTCATGAGGATTCCCAGAAAGCTGTGCAGGAGGCTCATGTAGACCAGGGCCTGGAGCAGGTTGGAAAGAGGGCCTGCCAGGGCGACGATGGCCATATCTCTCCGGGGATTGGGCATGTTCATCGGATTGATGGGAACCGGTTTGGCATATCCAAACATGAGACCCGTATGGGAAAAATAAAGCATCAGCGGAAGGAGAATGGTGCCAAACGGGTCCACATGGGGAAAGGGGTTCAGTGTCAGGCGACCCATATATCGGGCGGTATGGTCTCCGAATCGGTCGGCGACCGCACCATGCGCAACTTCATGGAGGGTGACGGCCAGAAGAAGAGGAATGCCCACGGTGGTGAGTTCGAATCCGGTCTCAGCCAGAAACGACATCCCCGAATCAAAATGCAACAATCATGTTCTCCTGGTTTTTGCCTGAGATTCGTTCCAATCCTGAAAGTGTCATATCCCGATTTCACCTGTTCGCTTCATAGGGTACCTCTACTGTATCGGAAGGTATCCAGCGGCGTCCAGACAACTGGTATACGGTGATGGTCTTCTTGAATTTTCCCGGTCCGTTCCATGTCAAGGTTCCGGATAGTCCCTCAAGGGAGGGATGGGCTTCCAGAAATGCCAGAATATCGTGACGGGAATAGACGGATCCCGCCTGGAAGGATTTCTTGATCAGGGAAAGCGCGTCGTACGTCTGGAGGCTAAAGAGGCTGGGATGTGAACCCGAATCATGGATAAGGCGGGATATCGATGGAGAAGAAGGGGGTGGCCCGGTGGCCAGGATCGTATCGTGCAGGTCGCTGAGGCCCGACAGCCCCCGGATACCGAGGAAAGTTTCATTTCCGATCAAAAGGACGTTCTGTATATTCTTGTAGGCAATTTCCCGGAGGAGGGAAGCGGGTTCGGAAGAGGTGTCCGGAACATACAGTGCATCGAAGGACGGAAAAAACAGGGAGCGGACAACCTGGCCCCCTTTGTTGTGTTTGTTCAGGAAAAAGATTTTTCCGTTCATCTGAAGTGTGTCGGTGGAGACCATCGAAGTATTGGGAGGCAATTTTGCATCTTTTGTGAACTCAATCGTCCTGCCATACTTTTTCAATCTGTTGATGGCGGACTGATTGTCAGCCTTCTTCGGATTATAGGGGATCGAGCCGGTGACCTGTCCTCCCAGGGAGGACAGGGTCCGGGAAAAGGCCGCACGCGAAAGCTCACCGTAAGGACCGGAAGGATATATGACGACAACCTTTGGAGATCGGATCTTTTTCTCAGTTTCAAATGCGGCGGCGGCCGCCATCATCTCAGGAAGGGTTGCCGTACTGAAAAACACGGTCAGACTTTTACGGGGGGGCAAGGTGGGTGAAACGGACGGGATTCCCTGTTGCTGGAGAAATCGGGCGGAAGCACGCAGGTCATCGGCAAAAAAAGGCCCCAGCAGCGCCACAACATCTTGTCGCTCCGACAGGATTTTCAATGTTTGGAGATAGTTTACGGAAGATTTGGAAAACCGGAGAACCGTTGAGATAGGAGGGTTTCCCTCCGTCTCCTGATGCCGGATAAATGCCCGAAGGCCTGAAAGGATCGAGCGGGCATAAGTTCCCCGAACCGGGTCGGAAAGGCGGGGGAGGATGACTGCCAGAACCGGGAGATTTTGCGGAAGGTCGAGATGATTCAACCGTTCTTCAACAGCCCCGGTAAACAAGGATGCCGGATAATCGGAGAGCAGTTCCAGAAAAAGTGTTTCCCCCTTTTCCGGTTCCTTTTTGGCAATGGCCTGTAGGCCGATTCGGAACAGGGCATAATCTCCTGGAAACTCGTGCGGGAAAGAGGCCCTGATCGACTGAAGCTGGGCCGAATCAGGAATATGGTCGTGAATCAGGGAAATAATTGAGGAGAGCATGTCCTGTTGATGGACAGGATCCACTCGGTCCAGTGCATGTCCCAACAGGATGGAGCCTTCCAGAGGGTTCTTTTTTTCAAAGTAGGGTATCAGGGAACGGGTGGCTGTCAGAATTTCCCGCGGCTTTTCCAGATGCGGGAAAACAGGTATCAGGAAGTGCTCGATACCGGCCTCATTGTGCATCAGTGCGTCCGATACCCCCAGTTCGTATACGAACTCCCTCTTGGAGTCGGCATCGGCTTGCGCCAAGATCTCCGATTTGAGAAGAGGAAGAAGTGTGGCGATGGACCTGTCCGGTGCTTTCAGATGGCGATAGCTCCTGGAGATCCCTAGGTAGACCGGGAGCGGAACCTTGTCGCGGGGAGTGTCCAGCAGAATTCCCTTGAAAACCTGGAGAGCCTCCTGGTCTTTTCTTTCCGAAAGGTCTTTTTGACCTTCCGTCAGTGCCAGTTCAAGCGTTATATCCGTGACCTTGGGCGGGGATGCGTTTGGAGGCGCGTTGTTCTTGATGACCGGAACGTTCGGCATTTCGAGGGCGGGAATCAATCCGGTGGCCAGAGCCCCTTCCGTATGGAACCCGGCAAGAGCACCGGACAATATCAGAAAGAAGAAAAAGAACCGGTTCACCGGGTAGTTCCCCGGAGGAAACCCGTATTGAGGTTCTTTTTTTCCTGTTGTCTCGGGACCCGGGGCTTCATCAGGAATCGGATGCTCCGGTCTCCAATTCTCCGAGCCAGGTGTCCAGGACATCTTTGAGGACTGCCGCGTTGTTTTCGCTGGTATTGGCGAAGGCATAGAGAAGGACGATATGTTTTCCCCTGTAAGGCCGGACCTCTTCCAGAATTTGCCTTTTTCGGGAAAGGAGCTCCCTGCGGTAGCGGTTGGCAAACTCTCCGAAACGGTCGGGATGGTTATGGAAAAAATGTCTCAATTCCTCTTCGGGAGCCCAATCCTTGGCCCAGAGGTCGATGTCAGCGATCTTTCGGGAAACGCCCCGGGGCCAGAGACGGTCGACAAGGATGCGAACGGACCCAGGGTCCCGGGATTGGTCCCCGTAAATCCGCCGTATTTCAAGTGTGGTCGGAACGGTCATGAAGAGGATCCCTTTTCCGGGGTAGTCGCATCGACCGGTTTATTCCTGGGCGAAGAGTACCAATTTTAGAAAAACTCTGCAATCGATTTTTCCTCAAATCCCCTTTCTGTAACGGGTTCCTGTGAACCCGGATCGAGGTTCTCTCAAGACGGTTAATGATTTTAAATCGCAGAAGAGAACAATGCACGTGTCATTGTGCAAAAATATCTTGTTCTTTTTCGCAAAATGTTCTAGATTGGCGAAAGTTGAGTTTTCTTTTCTGGAATATCCTTGCTGTAACTCAGTCCCATCGGATTCGGGAAAGGATCAGGATGTGAGAACCAGGTTCTGGACCTGTTTGTTGGTTTTTCTTTTTGCGGCATCTGAAGGACACAGCTTTGCCATCGCCGGGGAACGGATCGGTTTCATCAAGAATATCCGTGTTGGACTCCATGAGGACAAAATCCGGATCGTCGCGGTACTGGACAACCTGCCCAAAGATGTACCGGTCTATACCCCGGGACCGGAAGGCAAGCTGGTCTTTCCGGGTGTCATGCCCTCCCCGACGATCCACAAGAAACTTGTGGCCCATACCCGTGCCCTGAAGGCCCATTTTCGGGAGATCGACATCCTTTACCATCCGCATTCCCGTGAAACCAGTCTGACGATTACGGGAGGAATATCCCAGTCGACTCCCCACTTTTTTACCCTCAAGCATCCGGACCGGATCGTGGCTGATTTTCCTTTCACGGGAACATCAGGCAACACTCAAAAGAAAAAACAAGTCCAGTCCAGAAAGAAGGCTGATGTGCCTCCGCCAAGGCCGGGACAGAAAGTCATTGTCATTCCCGGTAAAAAGGTGAGCCGTGAAAAGGGTGTAACGGCCCTTACGGCATCGCTGTCTCGGCCCGTCAGTTACCCTGTCCGGGTTCCCCGTTTCCGGGTTGTCATCGATCCGGGTCATGGCGGGAAGGATTGCGGAACGCTTGGAGTCAATGGTATTTGTGAAAAGGATCTTGTGCTCGACATCGCCCGGAGACTGAAGGAAAAACTTGATTCCGACAGCCGCTTCCTTGTGTTCATGACACGAAACGGGGATTTTTTTGTCCCTCTAAAGGAGCGGACAGAGATGGCGAATCGCTGGAAAGGCGACCTGTTTCTTTCCATTCATGCCAATTCCGACCAGGACCGGTCCGTTCGGGGGGTGGAAACGTTTCTCCTGAACCTTCGCTCCTCTGACGAGCGATCCAGGGAGGTGGCGATGCGAGAGAATACTGTTTTGGGTGTGTCTCACGGCGACCTGGGAGCCATTCTTTTGACCCTTCGCGTCAATCACAAGAAGAAGAGATCACTGGAATTCGCCGGAGATATTGACCATTCCCTTTCCAAAAATCTGGAGGGGCGCTTCAGGGAGGTCAGGGATCTTGGAATCCGTCAGGCTCCATTTTATGTGATCATGGGAACGGCCATGCCGGCAGCCCTGACTGAAATCAACTTCCTGAGCAATCCCGGAGATGCCCGTATTATGGCCAGTAGCGGATACCGCAGCCAGGTCGCCTATGCGCTGTACCGGGGGATTGTTCGGTATTATCATCAGGTTCATCCGGAAATCCAGGCCAAAAATCTGAAAACTCCTCTAGCAACACACCCCTGAACTTCTTTGTCTTGATAGCCGGTATTATGTTAAAATGGCCCTTTCGAATGCTGACAAGAATTTTGGAGAGGATTTCCAGATATGGCTGATGACGAGGAAGTAGACCCGCTTGATGATATCGAGTTGCCTCTGATCATTCCCAAAAGGGATGGTCCTGACTGTCCTTTTTGCGGGGACCCCATGATGAGTGTCGATGGTGATTATGTGTGCATCGATTGCAATGGAACGTGGTACGGTCCGAATATCGGATAAGATTCCGGCGAAAAATAGTGCTCTTTCCCCTTCTTCTCCTTTGATTGATCCAATTTTAAAATCATTGCCCCCGTAGCTCAGGCGGACAGAGCAGAGGTTTCCTAAACCTTGTGCCGGGTGTTCGAGTCACCCCGGGGGCACCAATGCTGGAGCAAAAACAAGAAAAACAAGGTCAAGTCCAAAAGTTGCTGTAAATTTTCTTCCCGAGAAATGGAATTCATCGATCATTCGACGACCAAAAGGAGGGAAGGCGTTTTGAGAGGTTCCTGTTTCTTCCACTCCCAATATTTGGCCATGTCGAAATACTTCTTCCCCGTGCTCCATTGTTCGTGGAACTCCGAGAGAAGGGATCCAATGAGTCGGATGGCCGAGTCTTCGTTGGGAAAGATCCGGATCACGCGTTCCCGTCTTCGGACCTCTTCATTCAGTCGCTCTTGGGAGTTCGTGCTTCTGAGCCTGACACGATACTTCCGGGGAAAGGACACAATCGTGAGCGATTCTTCAAATCCTTCCTCGAGACAATCCATTGACTTGGGCGCCTTCTTCTCAAAGGCGCCAATGATCTCGTTCTTGAGGATTCGGGCCTCTTCTTTTGTGTCGGCCCGGAACAGCCGTCCCAGGGCCAGTGCCAGGGGCCCTCGTTGGGAAACCGGCGCATGACCCAGAATATTCCGGAGAAAATGCACCTGGCATCGTTGCCATCGGACCCCCTGAAAATGTCTCTGAACCGCTTTCTTGAGCCCTTTGTGGTCATCGGAGATCACCAGGTCCACCCCACACAGTCCCCGGCTTTTGAGATCCCGCAGCATGTCGTCCCAGGAGGCCTCGTTTTCGCTGTCTCCCAACGTGAGTCCCAGGATCTCCCGTTGCCCGTCTTCCGAGATTCCCGTCGCGATCAATGCGGCAACCGGCACCACACTCTCATCCTTTCTGACATGGATCACCAGGGCATCCAGCAGAAGAAAGGGATACGGACCATTCAACCGACGGTTTCGCCAGTGGTTGACCCGGGCCGAAAGACCCGTGGCCAAAGAACTCACCGTGGATTTCGAAAATGTCGCGCCACACAACTCTTCCGTGATATGCGTGACTTTGCGGGTCGAGACCCCCTGAACCACCCTCTCCATCATGGCCAGAACCAGGGCCTGCTCGGACCGCTGGTAGCGCCGGAACAACTCGGTCGAAAAGCTCCCGTCCCGGGTCTGGGGAACCCGGAGAATCAGGGTTCCGACCCGCGTTGTCAGCTGTCGTTCCCGATATCCGTTTCGGTATCCCGTCCGATCGCTCGAACGTTCATGGCGATCCGCTCCCAGATGCTCGACCATCTGGGCTTCCAGAACCTGGTTCAACACCGATTCGACCAGTTTTTTCATTCCTTCGCCCTCATCGGACAGAAGATTGGGCAAAAGATCCGGATTCACGGTAATGTTGAAGTCGGCCATCGATTCCTCCGTGTTGAGAATAGGTTGTTTCGGCAACGACCATTCTCAGGAAGATCGATGGCTTTTTCAATTTCAGGCCAACTTCGAATTTACAGCAGTATACGGACTCAATCTTTTCGAAAGAAGGGCGCCCTGAAAGTCCTGTCGCCGAAACAGCAGGAGGTCGCAATCAAGGTCATGCAGGGGCATTCGAACAGAAGAATTGCGGAAATCCTGGGGATCACCGAACAGACCGTCAAGGATCACCTCCATACGATTTCCGAAAAACTGAGACTCAAAAACCGGTGGGAACTGATTGTTTTCCCCGGAGGCAAAACCGGATCAGAAAACCTGCCCGGCAACGACAGGAATCCTTGACATCCAATGGAATTGTTTTCTTTCAGACAGAAGACCGGATCGACTCCAGAAGGTCGCAGAGCATTGCCTCAGTCAGCAATCCGGTCTGGGTGTTCCGCTGGCTGGGGTGATAAGAAACAAACAGAAGGGGGTGGGGGGGAGGGTAGGCGAATTTCATGCCATGGGCAAATGAGGGGGTTTTTCGGAATACGGCAGGTGCCTCCTCCCGCATGAGGGAAAACCATTCCCCGAGAGCCAGCTTCCCGAAAACCAGAACGGCCCGGACATGCCCGAGTTGATGATATTCCCGCCATAAGAAAGGCCTGCAATTTCCAAACTCCTCAGGAGATGGCCTGTTCTCCGGTGGAGCGCACCGGACGGCGGCAGAAATCCAGGCTCCGTCCAGCCTCTGGCCATCGTTTATTCCCCAGGAGGACGGATACCGCGCCCACCCTGTTTCATAAAGACACCGGAAGAGGAAGTCCCCCGAACGGTCCCCGGTAAATACCCTTCCTGTCCTGTTGCCACCATGCGCTGCCGGAGCAAGACCGATAATCCACAGGACGGCTTCCGGGTCTCCAAATCCGGGAACGGGACGCCCCCAGTACTCCTGGTCCCGGAACATGGCACGCTTTTCAAGAGCAACCTTCTCCCTCCAACCGACAAGACGGGCACATCGCCGGCATGGAACAATCTCCCGGGAAATCCGGTCAAGGCTATCCGGCTCGGGTATTACTTTTTCCACCAGTCCAGATTTCCGGTCAGGATATATCTTCTGAACAGGTCATACAGAATGAAACCGAGGAAGCCGAATTCGAGAATCGTGAAGATCCTGAAAAGGATTGTCATGACCCTCGAGCGTTTCGGGCTCATGTCTACCGGAAGATTTCCGGCGGGCTCCTTGTCCTGCTCTATATCCGTCATGCCACGTCTCTCCCTGTCAGTTGAAGGGTTCCATGATACCAAAGATGTTCTGGTCGACAGAACCGATCCAGTAAGTCTTTTTGTCGGGATCCGGCAAGAGAATCAGTGTCATGGGACGGTGGTTGAATTCCATACCCATGTCCACCTCACCCGGAAGTCCGAAGCGCGTTGCCGGACCCGTCTCATAACGGCCGAAATAGCGAAACGGATCCAGGATCGAACCCGCCTGGTTCATCTGTGCCTTGATGGAATACTCCTGTGTGTCATTTGAAAAATCGATGACGCCCTGCATGGCAACGGGTCCATCCACCAGAAGGCCACCGCCAATGACAAATCGATACTTTTTCCCCGGATAATGATAAGGGGGTGGAACACGGGGAAGCAAAACGCCGAGACCCCTGACATTTTTGCTCCGGACAACAAAAATTCCGTTCTCCCCGTCCCCCTCGCCATGAAGATGGAAAGGCTTGCCGTGAATCCAGAGGTCCATGACAAGACGGTTTCTCAAATCAGGGGGACTGACCCCCCGCAGGGCACGGTTTTTCTGCATAACCCCGTTAAACATGATTGCAGGCTCTTCCGTCGTCCGTTCCCTGTTCATGAAGGGTACAGGACCCGCAATCGAGACAGATTCGTTCAGAAGAGTCCGGTATCCTATAAACAGGATGGTCCGGGGGGCCCAGGGAGTCTGTCGCCCAAATCCCTTGACGTCGAGAATAAAGAGTTTGGGTTCAATCACGGAACTGTCCGAAGTGGCGGCAAAAACAGCACGTTCGAAATGGCATGTCGCCAGATCATGAAACAGGACGAACCCTTTAATAGGAACACTGTGTGTTCCTCCATCGCTTTCCGACTGTGTATAACGGGCAGAGAGAGGAACAAGGGTCCTTCCCCGGTTATGGTCAAATCCAGGAGGCCAGGCGGTCTGGAGAGACAACTCCCGGGATTTTCGATCCTTCCATCTGAAATCGGCATCCATGTATCGGGGGGTACATTTCCGAATTTTGAGTTCACCCTCACCGGAGCGGTCAGCACTCATCATGGAGACAGAGTAGACAATCGCCGGCTGGTTCGGAATGGATGGCAGGGGGGCAAGGGACTGGCATCCATCCAGCAGGAATAAAACCATGGAGAGGATGGGTGCCAGGACCCGGCGTCCCCTGATCCGGACTCTTTCTCCGGGGAAAATAATAAAGGGTCGCTGCTGGTCGGTCACGAAATCTCTTGTTCGAATAAAGACATTATGTCAAAATGACTCCGGTGCTTCGGTCTCGGGTCACGGTTTAAATGGTGGTCTTTGTTTCCGTAAGGTTCCATGAGAACCAAATGCGGTCTCGTCCCTTTATGGAGGATCCAATGTCTTTGATCAGGGAAAAAAATATTTACAAATTCGTCCTTTTGGGGCTGGTCAGCATCGGAATGACCGGCTGTGCCGAAACCAATGCCATGATGGGCAACCATCTCAATGCCGCCCAAAGCTACAGGTCCTCTGCCAAGCAGACCGAAAAAGACGCGCACGAACAAGGTGTCATATTAAACCATCTTTCTGCGGCGAACAAATACGCGGAAGCAGGGTTGACCAGACTCAAGTCGGCCAAAGAATACGGGGAACTGGGTAACCCCTCCCAGGAGGCATCGGAGTACAAGAAAGCCTCAGATGATTTTGGCCTGGCATCAAGCGAAAGCAGCAAGGCGAGCGGGGGCACCAAGTAATCCTCATCGTCCCTTTGACTTACCGGATTTGCGGGATCGATTTTTCCTTCCGCGCCTTTTGTGTTGCCGTTTCTCCCCGGTGGCCGGACCCGGCTCCTGGTCCAGGGAAAACTCGATCCGCAGGCGTTCGGTATCCACCCTGACCACCAGTATTTCGACACTGTCCCCGATCCGGTAAACTTTCCTTGTCGATTCTCCCCGCAACAGATGATGTTTTTCGTCATACACATAATAATCGTCATGCAGGGCCGAGACGGGAACAAGGCCTTCCACCAGCACTTCCATCAGTTCGACAAAAAATCCGAACCCTGTCACTCCCGTAATGGTGCCGGAAAACTTTTTTCCGATATGCTGGGACATGAACCGGATTTTTTTCAGGTCGACGGACATTCTCTCCGCATCAACCGCGGCCCTTTCCTTTTCGGAGGACTGGCTTGCCACCTGCTCCAGCGGGTACGCCACGCAATCAGACGGCTGTTTCCGCTCCGGCAGATCAAGGAGACGATGGACGATCAGGTCGGGATACCGGCGGATGGGGGAGGTGAAGTGCGTATAATCGTCCATCGCCAACCCAAAGTGTCCCAATGGCCGGACATCATATCGCGCCTGTTTGAGGGATCTCAGAACAGAGAAATGGACCATCTTTTCCAGAGGCGTTCCGCGCGTCGTTTCCAGGACAGTCGAAAGATCCCTGGCTGACAGTTTGCCGTCTTTCCGTTTGGGAAGCGAGATCCCCAGGGCTCCCAGAAAAATCCCCAAAGACTCGATCTTTTCCGGGGTCGGCGTTTCATGGACCCGATAGATTCCCGCAGGGAATCGCTTGCTCAACTCCGCAGCGACGATCGCGTTGGCGAGAAGCATGAATTCTTCGACCAGCTGATGGGATAGGTAGCGTGGAGAACGGATAATGTCGACCGGTTCTCCGCGCAAATCGAGGATAATTTCGGGTTCCGGAAGGTCAAAGTCGAGGCTTCCGTTTTGAAAACGGTTTTCCCGGAGTCTTGCTGCAACCCTCCAGAGCGACCGGAGAAGCGGTGCGAATGCGGTTTCGGGAGAATCCGGCAATTCTCCCGAGAGGATCGGATGAACCCGGGAATAAGTGGCTCTCAGGCGGCTTCGGATCAGTGATCGAAAAATCCGCTTCTCCAGAATCTGCCCACCATCATTCATCCGGATCAGGACTGTCCGTGCAAGTCGGTCTTCTTCCGGATTCAACGAGAGGACACCATTCGACAGGACTTCAGGAAACATCGGAATGACCCTGTCAGGGAAATAGACACTCGTCCCCCGCCGGAAAGCCTCCTTGTCCAGGAGGGAACCCGGAAGGACATAAGCAGCCACATCGGCGATATGGACACCAATCGATATCGTTCCGTCCGGCATTGCTTCGAACGAAAGGGCGTCATCGAAATCGCGGGCCCTGTCCCCATCGATCGTCAGGATATCCAGATGCCGAAGGTCCACTCTTTCCGGACCCGGAGCGATTTTGACCTGACGGGCCATCCTGTGTGCCTCTTCCTCGACAGAAGAAGGAAATTCCGTGGAAAGATGATGCGTCGCAATGACAAGGTCGGAGTCGATGGAAGGGTCGGTCGGATCGCCCAGGGATCGGGAGATTTTTCCTTCCGGGATATGTCCCGGCTCCGGATAGCGAAGGATGTCGAGAACAGCCAATCCTCCATCTTTCAAACCCTCCGGAACCTCTCCGACAACAAGAAATTCCTGCGATATACGGGGATCCCGCGGGGAGAGCGAATACCCTCCGTCGAATTTTCGGAAGATTCCCACGACGGAAGACCTTGCCCGGTCTATGATTTCGGCGACCTGACCTTCCTGCCGTCCTCTGTGATCTGTTCCCGTCATGATCGCCAGGACGTTGTCCTGGTGCATCGCCCCTGCCGTCGCCCCGGGTGGCACATACAAATCTTCCGACTGACCTTCAGTCACAACAAATCCGTATCCGTCGGGATGTGACAAAAACGTTCCGTTCCGGAAATGGAGCCTTTCCGGTAACGCCAGGTAGCCACCCTTCAGCTGAATGACACGTTTTTCAGAAACCAGATAATCCAGCGCGCGTACGAAGTCGTTTCTTTCTTTTTTTCTCCTGACAACAGCTTCAACGAGGCGGTCGCTCCTGACAGGCTTCTGGGTTTCCTCGCGCAAAAAGACCAGAATTCTTTCCTCTGGAGAAAGATCCTGGTTTTCCGCCTTTTCCTTGCTCACCTCACCTCCCGGGTTCAGTCAAATTCTGGAATAATGTCTGTGCGCCCGGTCACAAAATGGACATCATCTTCTGCCGGGACATTGCAAAAAAACAACTGTTTTTATTTCCCGGCTTCCAGCGGATTTTCTCCACCCGCCGGGAAAATCAATTGCTGACCATCCTATCACGGATTGGGCCGGACACTATCTTTTCGGAGATGACCGTCACATGAACGTCATTCAACTCTTTGACATTCCAGTTGCATTCATGGATCCCTTATCTTAGAATGCATTTGCCAAAATTGCATTTATTGAAATTTTGCAGTAGCATGCAAAAGCTACTCGGGCGTGGTTATGGCTAATAACCCGGACACAAAAGGGGCTGACGCTAAAAAAGGCGGGGTTGTCAATATTCCCGTCACAAAAAAGAGAATGAAAGACTCCCCACTGTCTCCTTTTCCCGAAAAAGTGGTGTGGCAGGAACATATCTGTCACACACAATACAGGGTTGTGTACCGACGAGAAGCAACTCCAGCCGGTGGGCCTCCCACAGGCTGTCCATCCGCCAGGACTTCCTTTTTCTGCCAGGGATCCCTCTTCTCATTTGTGTCTGCCGGGTTCACCTTTTCCGGCTTCTATCCTGGTCAAAGAAGACGCTCTCCAGAAAAATACGGTTTTTTGCAGGTCAATGGCCAAGGGAACCTGACAAAAGACGACCGTTTCGGAGGCAAGACCTTCCGATGCCTTCCGGCCGGCGTTTCGAAACACCACCCAAATCCCGGGCACTCACTTTCATCATCGGGCAATGCCCCCATCAGGAGGAACATTCATGTCCCTTAACCTTTCACGTCCCATCTCGCGCCTGGCCTGGTCGGCATTGGCCATCGCAGGAACCTTTGCGCTTCTGGCCTCACCAAAGGTCGTGATTGCCGACAATGCCGCGCCGGCAACTGCCCCGGCTCCGGCAGCCTCCCCGGCCTCCAAGCCGGCACCGGCCAAAAAAGCCATGGCCAAGAAGAAACCGGCCGTCAAGAAACACATGAAGAAAGCTTCCTACACAGGACCCTCCTTTGCCGGCAGAGTTGTGGCGACCGATCTGTCAGCGTCTCCGGCCACTATCGTCGTTTCCCGTGACCTGGGCAAGAAAAAAGGTCATATCGTCTTTGGAGGAGATCTCACGTCCCGCACGGTCATCATGAAGGGACACAAGCACGTCAAGGCCTCCGCGATCAGCAGAGGAGAAAAGGTTGTCGTTCACTACAAGCGGTCCATGGGTTCCCTGGTCGTCACCAGTGTCTGGATCCGCTAGGCCGGAGGCTGACTCTCCGGAAAACCCTCAAACAGGGTTGTGTTTCAGAAAAACAAACAAAAACTGGATGATATCTCCGGAACAAATCCGGGGAATCTGACAATTCAACTTTCCAAGGAGTTATCAATGCGCTTCAACAAAACACTCATGGGCTTCTCCATCCTCTTCGCAGGATTACTTGTGACCGGAGGCTGCGCTTCCACAAATGGTGCCGGAACAGGTACCCAGTCGACCACTACCGAAGCGGCACCGGCACCGACGCCTGCACCGGCAGAAACCAGCAACGCTTCTTCCACGCAGTCTGACATCGAATCCACCCTTTCAAAAGATGTCACCTACGGCTTCGATAAATCTGTCCTGACCAGCGAAGATCGTCGCATCCTCAAAAAAGACGCGGCTATCCTGAACGCCAACCCGACTGTTCATGTCGTGATTGCCGGCCATGCGGACGAGCGTGGAACAGATACATACAATATCGTTCTTGGCCAGAAAAGAGCCAAGGCTGCCATGATGTATCTGGTCAACCTGGGCATCAAAAAGAATCGCATCAAGATTGTTTCCTACGGGAAAAGATCCATTCCGGGTTATGACCTGTGTTCTGACCATAACGAACAGTGCTGGCAGAAAAACCGTATTGCCCACTTCATGAAAATCACCATGTAATCTGTTCTTATCTTTTTGTCCTGGAAGGGGGCTTCGGCCCCCTTTTTCATATCCACTACCCAAGTATTCCTGTCTCCTTTTTTTACGTTCATCAGTGTTTCCTTGCAATCATTCCATCAAGATTTTAAGATAGGCCACCTTCAATCACCTTCAACACCAAAGGAAACCCTATGCCGAATACAGATTTCCTCCGGAAATTTTTTTACCGGACTGCCTGTCCGGCCCTTTTTTTAACGGTGCTTTCGGCCTGCGCCCACCAGACGTCCTCGAAATCATTGGCTCCGGGTCCCAACGACAACGATCGCCTTCCGGGAATCTCTGTGAGCGGGCATTCCCGAATGTTTCATGCTGAAAATAAAAAAACAGAACCCCTCCGGATCTATTCCACAACATCACCCCCACCCCCAGTCCGGACAACCCCAGCCCCGGCTCCGGCACCACCTCCCCCTCCCCACCCTGTTCGTAAAAAGAAACATTTACCCCTCCAAAAAGATATTTTTTTCGCCTTTAATTCACACAGGGTCTCTTATGCCAACCGATCTGTGCTCCTTGCCTACGCCCGTCTGCTCAGAAAAAATCCGAGTCTCACCATCATTCTTTATGGTCACACGGATCCGGTCGGCGGGAAGAAATACAACAGGACGCTGGGGTTTAAAAGAGCGCTTGCGGCAAAAAAGATACTCGAGAAGGCTCGGATTCCGGCTCGGAGAATCCAGGTATTTTCCGAAGGAAAAAGACCTTCGGCTGGTTTCCCCGAATGCAAGAAACCCAGTCCCGTCTGTTACGCCCGGGACAGGGCCGTCCGGATCAGAGTGGTAAGGAAGGGAAGCCTTTCCGGTATTTCAGGAATCCATAAACCAAAGCGAAAGAGATGACAAATACGGCGCATGACAAGACAACGCTTCCGACGATGAATGGCCAGAGTACCAGCTTTACCTGCGCGATGACGGCCTTGTAGGGCATTTTGGAGAGTGCCCCCAGGGAAGGAAAATTCAGTTTTTTATGCAGGAGATGTGCACCCAGGTTTATTTCAAGGACATAGGACGGCAGAAAAACCGGAACAAACGTCCAGGGGTTGTTGATCCATGTCCCCAGAACAGCCAGGGGAACCGAAACCTGCAACACGTAACCGAGCCCCATCACAAGGATTGTGTGAAATCCGAATGGAGGCAGGAAAGCGGCGGAAAATCCGATGGCGATTGCGGCGGACACCTTTCGCGGATCGGGGTCCTTCATGACCAGTTCCCGGAATTTTTCTTTCCAGGCACCGAAACGTTGATCAAGTATGGTCAAATCCGGTCCTTTCCAACGTCCTCTCTCCCCTGTCTTTTCCAATGATTGTGACAGCCGCCCCACCGTCAGCGGACTTTTGGTCTACCACCGTTCCCAGACGGATCAACCGGTCCCGCCCTTCCCGGATTTTTTCCTCTATTTTTTCCGTTACGGCTTCATCCGAAGAGGAGCGAATCCCCAAAAGAACATCGTAGTCCTCTCCCCCCTCCCAGGCCATCCGGAATGGGTCGGTGCCTAAAATTTCGGAGGGAATCCGAAGATGTTCCAGCCATCCGTCTGGCGGGTCCAGACAGACGGAAACGCCTGACTGGTCTGCCAGGGCAAAGATAGCCTGCCCCAGCCCGTCGGAAGTATCCATGGTAGCAATGATGGCCGTTTCGGAAGAGATCAGACCGGCAAGCCAGGGGAAGGGTCCGGGCCTTTTGAAAACAGAAACACATTCCTGCAGATCACTTTTGTCTGATTGTCCTGAATTGAGGGCCATGTAACCCGCCCGCGCCATTCCTGGATGGCCCAGAAGATAAAGCGTATCGCCGGGCTCAAGCTGGTCTCTCCCCGGAAACCGGCCCGACACCGAAGTGGCCAAAAGGGACATGACGGCATCAAACCCTCCAGCAGAACGGGAGATGTCTCCCCCGACCACCGGGCAGGAAAAATGGCGGCTGGCTTCTCCCAATCCATCATAAAAAGCAAAGAGTGACTCTTCCGGAAAATGTGGCGGAACACCCAGGGCCACGAGAGCGGCGAAGGGCGTTCCCCCCTTTGCGAAAATGTCGCTCAGGTTGACCGCCAGGAGCCGATATCCCACCTCCTGCGGCGTCATCCACTCCCAGCGGAAATGGATGCCTTCCCTTTGGCTGTCCGTCGTCCAGAGAAGATTGAGCGGCCCGGTGGATGACAGGCAGGCGACATCGTCCCCGATCCCCCGGAGAACATGGGAAGGAGCAGGACCCAGTCGGGCCGCAAATGCCCGGATCCAGTCAGACTCCATCTTCTGTGGAAATCCTGTCGATGAAAACCCGGTCGAAAACTTGTTCCATTTTTTTGACAGTGGTGATCAGGAGAGCATTCTTGACCTCTGCCGGAATGTCGGACAGATCCCGTTCGTTATCTTCCGGAATCAATACCTCTTTCAGGGAGAACCTCCGCGCCGCAAGCAGCTTTTCTTTCAGGCCTCCGATCGGCAGTATCCGTCCACGAAGGGTAATTTCTCCCGTCATGGCGATATCTCCCCGAACAGGACGATTCGTCGCGGCGGATGCCATGGCAACGGCCATGGTGATTCCGGCGGAAGGTCCGTCCTTCGGAATCGCCCCTTCAGGAACATGGAGGTGGATGTCCTTGCGCGACCAGAAATCCACGGGAATGCCGGTCGACTCTCCGTGGGACCGGACGTATGTCAGAGCGGCCTGGGCTGATTCCTGCATCACCTCCCCCAGCTTTCCCGTGATCGTGAGATTTCCCCGACCTTTCAGCAAAGTGGCTTCGACAAACAGAAGATCTCCCCCCGTCGGGGTCCACGCCAGCCCCCGGACAACCCCGACCAGGGGTTTGCCTTCTTCAGGGGTTTCCCGGAAGGGAGGTTGCCCCAACCACCCTTCCAGGTTTTCTGGACGAATCCTGAACACCTTCTTTTCACCATCCAGAATCCCCACCGCAACCTTGCGGCAAAGACTCCCCAGCTGCCGTTCCAGGGAACGGACTCCGGATTCCCGCGTGTACTCCCGGATAAGGCGTTCCAGCGCGGCGTCGGTTAATTCGGCCTGGCGGGACGAAATGCCATTTTCCTTCCTTTGACGGGGCCAAAGGTGCTCCCGGGCAATCCCTTTCTTCTCTTCCTCGGTATACCCGGGAATGTCGATGACCTCGAGACGGTCCAGGAGCGGAGGAGGAAGAGTGTCCAGCACATTCGCCGTCGCCAGAAAAAGAACATGGGAAAGGTCGTAAGGGAGATTCAGGTAATGATCGCTGAAGTTTTTGTTCTGTCGGGGATCCAGCACTTCCAGGAGAGCACTGTACGGATCTCCCCGGAAGTCTGTACCCATCTTGTCCAGTTCGTCCAGCATGAAGACCGGATCGGTCACAGCGGCCTGGCGCATTCCCTGGAGAACCCTTCCCGGAAGAGAACCGACATACGTCCTGCGATGACCCCGAATTTCAGCCTCATCCCGAATTCCCCCAAGAGAAAGTCGAACAAAAGGTCGCCCCAGGGCTTTCGCCACCGACTCCCCCAGTGAAGTCTTGCCAACGCCGGGTGGCCCCACAAAACAGAGGATCGGCGGCTTCCCCTCAGGATTCAGAATGCGCACCGCCAGATATTCGAGGAGACGCTCCTTGACCTTCCGAAGGCCGAGATGTTCCTTGTCCAGGATTTTTTTCGCCCGGGCAATATCGATTTTTCGGGGTTGCGGCTTTTTCCAGGGCAGTTCCGTGATCCATTCCAGATAGGATCGGACCACCCCCGATTCGGAAGACTCGGGATGCAACCGCGACAACTTTCCCAGCTGCCTCCTGGCTTCTTCCAGCGCAGCCATGGAAAGCTCCGAGGTTTCGATCTTTTCGGACAAAAGGACCATTTCATCATTTTCTTCAGGAGATTCTCCCAGCTCCTTCTGGATCGCCTTGAGCTGCTCACGCAGAAAATACTCCCTTTGGGATCGGTCGATTTCCCCCTTGGCATCCATCTGGATTTTGCGCTTGGCATCAAGAAGGGAGATTTCCCGGTTCAGAAAATACAGAACCCGGGAGAGCCGCCTTGCGGGAAAACGGTTTTCATAGATTTTCTGGAGATCAGATGTCTTGAGACCCAGATTTGCAACGACGAGATAGGCCAGGGTACCGGGATCCTCGATCGACCGGATCACCGACAGCAAATCCGGGGAAAGAAGGGGATTCAGCCGGAACAGATGTTCTGTCTGCTCCATAACCTGCCGGACAAGGGCTTCAACCCGGATGGTCCGGGAAGGAGGATTGTCCGGCCAGGGCACATAGCGTACAAGGTCGTAAGGATCCCGGGAAATCCAGCGACTGATCTTTCCACGGAACAGGCCATGCAAAAGGACACGCGCCCGACCGTCTATTCCCCGAAAGTTCTTGGCGATCGCGCAAACCGTTCCGACCGGATTGACCGGCTCAGCTTTCCCCTTCTCCTCTTCCGGATTCCTTGCGGAAGAGACAAAGAGAAGTCGGCTCTCCTCGATGGTGGCCTCCAGAGCCAGAATCGACCGGGGTTTTTCCACAACGATCGGAACCACCATATTGGGGAATACCACCATATCCCGGGAACTGATGCAGGGTAATGTCTCCGGAAGGTTTTCAGGCGGTCCGCCCGAATCTTTCTGGGGGGCTTCGTCCAGCGCCCAGAAAATCCGTTCGGGATCCGGATTTCTCTCCTCCTCCTCGTCAAGCTGCCCAAAAAAGGAATGCCTCATTCTTTCCCTGCCTCCATTGCATCACCTTTTTGGAAGATGTTTTCGAGATAATGCCGGAAAAGTTTGCCCATATCAGGACTCTTCAGGCCAAACTGGACGGTTGCCTTCAAAAAACCCAGCTTGTCTCCTGTGTCGTAACGGTTTCCCTGAATTTCGCAGGCATATACCGGCCTTCGCGACGCCAGGGTCCTGAGGGCGTCCGTCAGCTGGATCTCGCCACCGACTCCGGGATCCTGAACCTCGAGAATATCAAATATATCCGGGGTCAGGATATAACGTCCGATGATCGCAAGGTTGGAGGGAGCTTCGGCGGGCGACGGCTTTTCCACAAGCGAATCAATCCTGATGAGACCCTCTCCGATCACATTTCCTGCAACGATACCATAGGAGGAGACATCCTGCTTCGGAACCTTCTGGACTCCGATCACAGGTCCCTTGACTTTTCTGAACACCTCTACCAGCTGGAGCAGGGCCGGGGCGGGTCCGTCGACAACCTCGTCTCCCAGTGCAACAGCAAATGGCTCGTCTCCGATCAAAAGCCGGCCGCACAAAACGGCATGTCCCAACCCCTTTGACTCTTTTTGTCGCGTATAAACGATTTCGGCCAGGGAAGAAATCTTTCGGATTTCCTCCAGAAGGGCCAGCTTTCCCTTCTGGCGAAGGACATCCTCCAGTTCGTACGAAATGTCAAAATGATCTTCGATGGCCCTTTTTCCCCGGCCGGTAATCATGACAATTTCGTTGATGCCGGAGGACACGGCTTCTTCCACCACATACTGGACAACTGGCTTGTCTACCAAGGGCAACATCTCTTTCGGAGACGCCTTCGTCATGGGCAGGAACCGGGTTCCGTGACCTGCGAGAGGGAAAAGGGCCTTGCGGACGTCTTCACTCATGCATCTCTCCTTTCCTTGGTTTGAATTTATTTCACCTCAAAAAACCGGGATCCTCCTTCCGGGACATTTCCGTGATCCGTCGAATCCAATGAGGCAACTCACTGTCAGGAAGGTCTCCGGGAACAACAATATGAGCCCTCTTGAGCCTTTCCTCGCGGGGCATCTGGACAGCGATCCGTTTTTTGGCCTCTTCCTCCGTCATCCTGTCCCGACGCACCAGCCGATCAACCTGAATGGTTTCCGGGACATCCACAACGACTGTCAGGTCCATCTCCCTGTCGAGTCCTGTCTCGAATAGAAGAGGAACCTCATAGACTACAGTAGGTGCCTGGCCTTCCAAAAGACGGAGCTTTTCATGAAAAAGCTTCCGGACAGGAGGATGCACAATAGATTCCAGAAGTTTCCGATCCTTTTCGGAAGAAAAGATCTTCTTTCCAAGAGCCTTCCTGTCCAGCATGCCATCCCGAAGGAAAACATCAGGAAATGCCTGCCGGATCCTTTCCAGTGTTACCGTACCCGGAAGGACCACTTCTCTCGCCAGTTGATCGGAATGGATGACGGGGATCCCGGCTTCTTCAAAAAATCTGGCCACATGGGACTTTCCCGAAGCGATCCCCCCCGTGAGTCCGATGATTGTCATCTGGTCCTGTCCGGACGGACAGACGGTTCTGGGGAAAGATCCTGCCGGGCCTGACGTGCCTTCTCCTCCATCCGGACAAAATGCCGGCGTCCGGATTCAGCCTCTATCCCCAGGATCAAGGACCCGGTGACAAGCCCACCGGCCTCAAAAAGGTGCGGCTTGAGAAGGGGGTCTCCCATCGGAGACCATACAATCCAGAAAAGTCTCAGGATGCCGCCCGCAGCCATCGCAAGGGCGACGGACAACAGGATCACCGTTTCTTTCTTGTGAAGCCAGCGAACAACGAAACTCCACATAACAAGACCGACCAGAGCCACAAGAAGCAGGATTTCCGGCACAATCAGACCGGCATGCCGCAACTGGACCGGCAACCCCAAGAATCGCTCCATTATCCAGAATATATCCAGAATCCCCGGAAGTGCCACGATAAATATCGTCATTCGCGTTCGGAACGGAAGGATCATGGTGTCGTCCCCACCGTTCCGGATGCCGGGGGAGACAGACGGGGACGGCCGTCAGAACCCGGCTTCAGCAAGCCTTTTTCTTCCAGTTCTCCTCTTTTGATGATTTTCTCGAAAAACAATCGTTGCCGGTTCTGCGGATCGAGCTCCAGGCCCTTCTGGAAGTAGGGCATCGCATCCCGGGAAGTGCCCTGCGTCCAGAGAATGGAGCCCAAGGCAAAATAGGGTTCCGGCTGGTCCGGATCATACCGTATGGCAGCTTTCAGTTCCTTTATCGACGGACCGATCGCCTTGACCATCCGGAGCGCCATTCCGAGCTTGAAATGCGCGAGACCCATACGCGGATATTCTTTTACGATCTTGCCGTAAAAACGGATGGCCCCGTTAAAGTCCCCTTTCGCGACCAGCCTGTCGCCTGGAGCAAAAGGATAAGGGACCTTGCGGGGAGAACTCAGATGGAAGAAGTAACCGACATAGATGGCCAGATAAATCACGAGACCGGCCCAGCCGATCCGGGCCCATTTCTTGACCCGGTCTTCCGATTCCGTCCCCCGGACTTTCCGGATGATAAACCCTGTCCCGATTGCGGCTATCAGGATCGCGAGAAAGGCGGTCCCGATCCCCAGACCCAAGAGCGACAGGTTCATGCCCTCCAGAAGAGCATGTCGATCCAGACTTCCCTGAATTACCATCCACTGGCCTTTCTGTATCCGCCCCTCCGGTCATCCCGGATGGGCATCCACCCAATTTTTTCCAGAACCGACCTGCACAACCAGCGGAACTTTCAGCACCAGCGCATTTTCCATGACCGTACGGATCGTTCTGGAAGATTCTTCCAGAACTTCTTTCGAAACCTCGAACAGGAGCTCGTCATGGACCTGGATCAACAAATCTCCGATATCGGGACGATCCCGGTGTATACGGGCAAAATCCACCATGGATTTCTTGATCAGGTCGGCTGCAGACCCCTGCAGGACCGTGTTCACAGCCATCCGTTCGCCATATTCCCGACTTCTTCTGTTCGAAGCACCCAGTTCAGGAATTTTTCTTTTTCTTCCCAGAATGGTCCTGACTTCTCCCGTTTTCCTGGCCTCTTCCAGCACCTTTTGGAAGAACGGTCCCACCTGGGGAAACGCACCAAAATAGCGGTCAATGAAATTCTGCGCCTCTTCCGGTGAAACTCCCAGATCCTGGGAAAGGCTGAACGCCGACATCCCGTAGAGTATCCCGAAATTGATCGTCTTGGCTTTCCGGCGGGTGTCCGGCGTCACCGGATCTCCAAACAGGAGGCGCGCTGTTCCCGCATGGATATCGTCGTTCCTCCCGAAAACGGCCATCAGTTCCGGATCCTCGGAGAAGTGGGCGAGGAGCCTGAGCTCGATCTGGGAATAATCGGCCGACAACAGAAGATGGCCTTCCTCTGCAACAAAGCATTTCCGGATCTCCCGTCCCACCGAACTGCGCGTCGGAATATTCTGAAGATTGGGGTTGGAGGAGGAAAGTCTTCCGGTCGCCGTGACCGTCTGGTTGAACTGCCCGTGGAGACGTCCGCGTTCGTCGATTCCCCGGGAAATAGGGTCCACATAGGTTGAGAGCAGTTTCTTCATCTGCCTGTAGGAGAGAATCTTTTCCGGAAGGGGGTGGAGACCGGACAAACCGGCCAGTGTTTCTTCGTCGGTCGAAAATCCCGTCTTCCCCTTTCTGGCCGTCGGAAGTCCCAGCTTCCCATAAAGGACATCGGCCACCTGACGGGGAGAAAGAATCGTAAAACGGGTACCCGCCAGCCGGTAAATTTCCTCCTCCAGGTCCGCCGCCGCACCTTCTATTTTTTTACGGGCTTCTTCCAGCGCTCCCTGGTCGATTCGGATACCGGAAACTTCCATCCTGTAAAGGAGCCTCCCCAGAGGGATTTCGATCTCCTGCAACAACTCCAAAAGTCCTTCCCGGGACGTTTGCTCCCATAATTTCGAGAGAAGCAGCCGGACAAGATGTGGACGGTCGGGAGTCTCCTCAAGGAAAAAGCGGGCTGCAATACTTTCCGGAACATATTCCCGATGGCCAGGATCAAGAAGATATGCGGCCAGGGTCAGGTCAAACGCGACATGGGCTTCTGCCGGAAAAAATTCGGGACATTCGCGATAGAGGAGCGTCTGGTCAAACACCCACTGTGGCCTGCCGGAGGTCTCCCATCGGGAAATCTCGGACAGGAGGTCTTCCCGATGGGAGAGTGGAAAAAATCTTGCAACCTCCCCGTCGTGAAGCCATACACCTTCCCCCTTGACCAGATCGATACCGGCGTCGGGACATCCTGGAATGACAGGAAGATCCGTGGCGGGATCCGGCGAAGAGCCCGATGTTTTCCGCGCGGGCAATCCCGTCGGATCTTCCTGGGCTTCCCGTTCTTCTATCCATTTTTGGGCCCGGGACAGGAGTCCGGACGCTTCGAGCTCTTGCAGAAGAGACCTCAAATCCTCCGGATGGGGGGGAGACAGGACAAGACCGTCGGGTTCAGCGGAAAGAGGCATGTCCGTATGCAGGATCGTGACCTTCTTGTTCCGGTAGACCGTACCGCGATGTTCCTCGAGCAATGTCCGGATTCTTCCTGACGGCATTTTTTCAAGGTCCGCATAAAGGTCTTCGATCGTCTTTCCTCCTTCAAGAAGCTTGGCAGCCGTCTTTTGACCGATCCCGGGAACACCGGGAATATTGTCGGATGCATCGCCCGTGAGCGCCAGAAGGTCCGGAATTTGCTCGGGACGCACCCCCCATTTCCCGGAAACATCCGCCGGACGCAAAACTTTCCGGGTCATCGGATCATAGACGGAGACCCGCTCGGATACCAGGGTCAGAAGATCCTTGTCCGAGGACAAAATCACGACGTGTGCCGGCATGTTCGTCCTGTCCGCTTTCAAAAGCCACTGAGAAGCAAGAGCCGCAATCGTGTCGTCTGCCTCATAGCCGTCCGTCGACAGGAGAGGGATACCCAGTGCCCGGATCAGTCGTTCGATATAGGGAATCTGTTGAAGGAAGTCCTGGGGGGGCTCGGGCCGGTTGGCTTTGATATCGGGCAGGATCTCGGATCGGATGTTCCCCGTCCGGCTCTCGAAAACAACAGCCATGGCGACGGGTGAGAGTTCCTTCAGTACGGAAAGCAGCATGTTTCCGAAGACGGTGACGGCCCCCGTCGGAATGCCCGAGCGCGTCATGAAATCCACCCGGCTGAAATAAGCCCGGAATATGTATCCGAAGCCGTCCATCAATACCAGAGTTCCCGGCGGAAGTTCCCGGGCCCAGTCCGGAGGACCTGCCGCTTTCCCCTTTTGCCCGGATGGGGGGAGCATCACCCCCTACCGGCCTTTTGGTCCCTTGACCGGATGTCGCCATTCCGGATGGAGAGGAGAAATCCCCCGGACGATGTCAAAGAAGGCCTTCTGGAGCTTAAGCGTCACCGGACCCGGCTTCCCCGTTCCGATCATCCGTTCGTCAATCTCCCTGATGGGCGTGATTTCCGCCGCGGTCCCCGTAAAAAAGGCTTCATCGGCAAGATAAAGGTCGTCTCTCGTCATCATCTCTTCCGACACGGGAATCCCTTCTTCCCGCGCCAGCGTGATGATCGCATCCCGGGTAATGCCGTCCAGAACGGTCTTCAAAACGGGGGTCCGCAGAACGCCGTCAGAGACGATAAAAATGTTTTCTCCCGGTCCCTCGGCCACAAACCCTTCGTGATCCAGAAGGATCGCCTCGTCGTAACCGGCCATCTTGACTTCCCACTTGGCAAGCTGGGAATTGACGTAGTGGGCTGACACCTTGGCCCTGTTCAAAAAGGAATTGACACCGAACCTCTGGTAGGAGCTGACCTTCGCACGGATCCCCCGTGACAGGCCTTCCTCTCCCAGGTAGGTCCCCCACTCCCAGGCTGCAATGGAAACCCGGATGGGATTCTCGCGGGCATAAATTCCCATGTCGCCATAACCGACATACATGATCGGACGGATATAACAGGAAGTCAGGCCGTTTTGCATAACCGTCTCGACAGTCGCATCCATCAGCTCCGCCGCGGTGAAGGGGGAGGACATGTGCATCACCTTTCCGGAGTTGATCAACCGGTCGGTATGTTCCTTCAGACGGAAAATATGTGTGCCATGCGGTCCGTCATACGCCCGGACCCCTTCGAAAACCGCCATTGCATAATGGAGGGAATGGGTAAGGACATGAACATTGGCCTCTTTCCAGGGGACAAGGGCTCCATCCATCCAAATCCAGCGAGATTCTTTCAACATGCGCGCCCTTTCCAGACGTCAGGCCGGCGAGGAGGAGATCACTCCTCCCCCCGGAACAGCTCGAAAATCCGTAAAAGTGAAATGAACAGGTTCAGGATATCCAGATAAAGCGTCACAACAGCCATGACCGGAGTCATCTCCCCCTCCGCTGACTGCAGAATCCTGGCCGTGTCAAAAAGGATCAGGCCGGAAAACACCAAGGCTCCCATACCGGCGACAAGCGCCTGAAGGAACAGCGGATGCCAGAAAATCTGGACGACAGACATGATGACCACAATGATCAGCCCCGTAAACAGGAAGCTTCCCATGAAAGAAAAACTTTTCCGGGAAACCAGAGCGTAAAGTGACAGGGAAAAAAAGATCGCCGTCGTCATCAGAAGACTGTCCGCAACCATGGTCTCCCCTCCCGGGAGACGGACAGCCTGGGCCAGCATGGGCCCCAGGGAAGCCCCCATCAGGCCGGCAAAAAAGAACATGACCAGCATGTTTACGACAGGTATGCGCTGGACGGCCATCAACAGGAAAAGCGTTCCAAACATCGCGATTGTGAAAAGAATCGGATGGCCGACAAACATCGGCAATCCTGCTCCCATGCCCCAGACGGCTGCAGCCGCCGAAACCATGAGCGTCAGGGCCAGAAGGCCGTAGACCTTGACCATGAACTGCCCCAGGACAGCGCGACCCGGAAGACTTTCCACAACATTGCCCCCATAGGGGTTCTGACCTCTTGCATCACCGAACATCATTTCTCTCCTTGTTGTTTTTCAATGCCCCCCGATGGTTGCCGGACCGGGCGGACCGATCGACTTGCCGACTTTCCTGTCCGGACAGAACGGGGCCTTTTGGATTATTGTAACAGATTTCTTGCCCCGGCTCATCTCCCCCGCCACCTTCGGCGACCCGGAACAGGGGGTATTGCGGAAAGCTCCTGCGAAATGACGACGGATCCAGAACAAGACAGTCCTGTACGTAAGGGATTTTCCATGAAACGGCGTCCTCCCGGCGAATCCGGGACAGAAGCCTGTCCTTGAACACGACGAGCAGCCCGGACATATCGATGGAAAAGCAGTCCAGACCAAGGAGAACAATGAAAAGAAAAGGCTTGTCGCTTTGCTCCATCAGATGGAGCCAGGTATAACTGTCCCGGATTTTCGGCACGAGGGACTGATGGATCATCCGATCCATCCGGAACGCTTCCTGACCTCTCCTTATTCCTTTTCGGGGAGGTGTATGCGCCATTGGGGACACTTCATGGAGACAAAAGGGATCCTTGATTTCGATCAGGAGGATCCGGCGGGGTTCTTCCACAAGGAAATCCACAAAAGACATGCCCTGGGGAATTTGTCTCCCCTTCCGGTCAAATCGCTCCCAACGGAGGGCGAGCGAGAAATCCAGCGCGAAATCGCCTTCCTGGGCCATCATGGAGACCATTTTCCAGTTATCGCCCGTTCAATGTCACGATCAAACAGGCTCCGAAATGTGTCCAACGCGGGGTTATGAACGAGTCCCGACAGATGATCCGAAGATTCGACGGAAATCTTGTCCTGACGGTCGTCACGAAAAAAACCGTGAAACCGTACAGGAGGAATTTCCTTATCTTGATGAAGATCAATCTCTTTCTGAAGCACATAATCGCGGGTCGCAACCAAGGACTGGACACCTTTCCTTGCCAGTTCAGCCAGGATTCCGGCAAACTCTCCGGCCAAAACGGGCCCGAACACTCCTTCCGGTGTATCCCATAAAAGCAGGGAGCCTCGTTTCAGCATCCCTTTCCGCAATATGAGAGAAAGAATCGCCATCTGACGCGTTGCGGGGGTGACCTGTTCCCATTCGGCCCACCCCCTTGCATTTTTGAGCCACCATCGACCTCCCCTCAGGACGACCCGACCGGGAACCGATTTTTCGATCCGCCGGAGGAGAAGCGACCGGTAATATCCCGGATTCTTCCTGATTTCAGGGCAAGAATCGTCGAAGGGAAAATAAAAGACTTTACCGGAGAAAGGCTCGGAGAGGATTCCAGGCTTTTCCCGGATAATCCGGACATCCTTCAGGCCTTTTCCGGTTTTTTCGACATGAAAACCGCGGACAAGACTATCTGAGCTTTCCAGAGAAAGAGAACCGGACCGGATTTGACCTTCCCGAAAGACTAGGAGGGCCGGTGATGCAGCGGGAGGTAAAAGATTTCGGAAAAAATGGGGTTCCAGCGGTCCGTCCGGAGGGGCGGTCAGTCCGCTGAAAACCCATTTCAGAAAATTCGTTTTTCCTGTTCCGTTCATGCCTGTCAGAAGATTGATTCCGGGCCCCAGTTCCAGAACCAGGTTCCTGAAGGCGCCCAGATGGCAGACGGTTACCGTTTTCAGCCATAGAGTCTCTGGCGCCGGTTTTCTTTCTCCGCTTTCGGCCACGGATTTCATTCCTTCCGGTCTGTCCTCTCACGGACGCTATCCAGAAAAAGGCGCGCACCCGAGCTCATTCTTCTCCCGGGTGTGACAATCCAGAGATCCCGGACCGGAGAAAAATCCCTGACCCGAACCATCCGGATTTTTTCACTGTCCGGAGGGTTGATTGCCAGGACAGACATAAAGGCAATCCCCGCCCCCATTCCGACAAGTTCCTTGATCACCCCTGTATGTCCCACTGTCAGGGAAATCGTGAAGAGATCCAGCGGCAAGCCCTGGTCGAGTAGCGCGTCTTCCAGCACCTGACGCGTGCCTGAGCCGGGTTCGCGAAGGATCATCGGAAGATGACGTATTTCCTCCAGCGACGTTTCCTCTTTCCGGATCAGGGGCGTTTTCCGGGAATCCACCAGCACGAGGCGATCCTGAGCCAGAAAAGAGCGGGACACACCCTGGGATTCTGTCCGGGTCAGGTCACCTTCGATAAATCCGATATCGATTTCGGACGTTTTCAGGTCAAAGACGATCCGATGCGTGTTCAGGATCGACAGGCTGGTCCGGATTTGCGGATATTGCCGGGTGAACCGGAACAGGATGGGGGGGAGAACAGACGTTCCAATGGTCGTCGAAGAACCAATCCGCAGGTTCCCCAATGGTCCGCTCGACAACTCGGCAACCCGCGCGCGGGCGTCGGAAATCTCCTCCATGATGCGTCGGGCGTGGGGAACGAGACGGACGCCCGCCTCTGTGAGCAGTACCTGGCGCCCTTTCCTCTCAAACAAGGAAACTCCCAGATCCTGCTCAAGGGTTTTGACCTGGAGGCTGATCGCCGGCTGGGTCAAGAAAAGGCTCTCTCCCGCCTGGGTAAAGCTCCCGAGTTCTGCTACCTTGAGAAATATCCGAATCTGGTCATGCGTCATGATATTCCTACCCCCCTGATCCTCTTGGGTTCCGGATTTTCCCGACGAAACGGGGGCAGCGACCGGAGAAGCCCGGGTCCATAGCTTTTTTCCGTGAGCCTTTTGTCGAGGATCGTCAGTTTACCCCGATCGGTTTCCGAGCGGATCAGCCTTCCGGCCGCCTGCACAAGGCGCAATCCCGCTTCCGGTAGCGCGATTTCACGGAAAGGATCTCCCCCCCGGGAACGGATCCATTCCGCCAGCGTTTCCTCGACAGGTTCCGTCGGGACCGGGAAGGGGATCTTGGCGATCACGACATGGGTGCAAAGATCCCCTCTGAGATCCAGGCCTTCCGAGAAGGAAGAAAGTCCGAATATGACCGATCCTTCTCCGGCTTGTATGCGTCGTTCGTGGAGTTCCAGAATCTCCCGTCGCGGTTTTTCACCCTGAACCAGAATCTTGTCTCTCCACTGCACCGGCATCCCCAGACGGACCGTTTCCATCTGGCGACGGGAGGAAAAAAGCACCAGGGATCCTTCCGACGGGAGCAGGATATCGGGAAGAAGGTCGATCATTTCCCTTGTGTGTTCCTGTGCCTCGGAAGGATCCGATCGCATGGGGGGGATGGACAGGATTCCCTGCTTCTCAAGCGGAAAAGGGGAGGGAAGAGACAGGAAAGAGGTTTTTGCAAAATCGGATAGCCCGCAACGGGACGAAAAAGAATCAAAAGTCCCCAATGCCATCAGGGTAGCGGAGGTCACGCAGGAAGCGGAAACACGGTTCCACAGAACGGTTTCGAGAATTTTTCCGGCCCAAACGGGACTCGCTTCCAGACGGTGGTTTTTGATCCCGGCATCCGACCATTCCAGGGCCCATCGCGCCACAGGAGCCTCATTTTCCGGGTCTGACAGTCCAAAAAGACCAAGAAGACGGTATGTCTCAGACATCTTTTCCAGGAGCGTCCCCAGATCCTGGAAAAGGTTGTCCCGCTCCCTTGAACGACGGACATCGCTCCCCACAAGGACGTCGGAGAGCCTGTCCCGGGCGGACTGGATTTTTTCCAGAAGCTGTTTTGCGGCCTGGCTCCCGATCGCCGCAGGGCGCCGTAGGTCTTCAGGAATCTTCCCCTGCGGGAACCTCCACAGGGTGCTGTCCTTATTCCCCCTGAAAAGATCCCCGGAATGACCGGTATCTGTTATTGGAGTCTGGCCGGACGATTTTCCGCTCCAGTGCTCCGACAACCATATGGAAAGAGACTGAATGGATTCCGAAAGGGATTCCGCCTCTTCGTTACAAGACAGTTGCCGTTCTTTTGCATCAAGAAATCCGGACATTCTGGACAGGGTTGACGGAACACGCTCTACCCATGACAAAAAACCCTCCAGATCGATCCCTTCCCGGAAGTGGGAAAGACTCTTTGAGGGAAGATGATGGCCTTCATCAAACACCAGAAATGACTTTTCGGGGGAAGGCAGAAGAATGCCTCCTCCCAGGACCAGGTCCGACAAAACAAGGTCATGGTTGGCAACGACAATATCTGCCCGGCTTTGGGCATCTTTTCTCAGGAAGAAAGGGCAGCGGGAGTAGAGGGAGCACTTTTTCCCCGTACAACTGGAGGGCTGATTGTTGACCAAGCCCCAGAGGGCATCCGGGACAGGAATTGGCGCATGGTCCCGATCCCCGTCCCAGCGAAGGGGAAAATCGTCTTTCAGCCGGTCCAGCATATCCAGTTGCGCCCGCGTGGGGGGATGCCGCCAGGATGCGGCTCCGGAAGACTGGCCATCTGTGAGACTTAAAAGATTTCGCTCGCAGAGATATCGACCTCTCCCTTTGGCCAGCTCAAAAACCGGAGGGGGATCCAGCGCATTCGCCAATACAGGAAGATCCTTCATAAAAAGCTGTTCCTGAAGCGAGACTGTCGCCGTCGAAACAATCAGGGTTTTTCCCCGGCTCCTTGCAAGCACAATCCCCGCAATCAGATAGGCCATGGTCTTGCCGGTGCCGGTCGGTCCCTGAATCACGGCGATATTCCTGCCTGCGGAGGGAGGGTCCCCTTCTTCCCGGCATCTTGAAAATGTCCTGGCGACCTCGGCGATCATTTTGCGTTGACCCGGCCGCGCGACAAATCCGGGCAGAATGCGGGACAAACGGTCCAGAATGATCCGGATTTCCTTCTTTTCGTGTTCCTGGAGGCTGCGCCCTGACGTTTCCGGGGTCAACGGTCCGGAACGTCCACCCGAAGATTCCAATCAGACTTCCTCCTCAAGGCGCAATGGAGCATCAAACAACGCGACGGCGTACAACACGGTCGCTCCCTGTTCCACCAGGGAGCGTTCGAAAGAGGACAGGGTCTCCCCTGTTGTGACAAGGTCATCGATGATCACCACTCCCGAAACTTTTTTACCGGCTCGGTTCCTGAGAGTATTCCCCCAGCGACCGGCATACCGTTGTGCCCTCAAATGTCGCGGCATCGATTTCTGCTCCGACCCTGGCAAAGGGGGCTCCCCGTCAAGGTGGCAGGGAATGTCCGTCAGCCGGCTCAGACGCCAGGCCATCCGGTCAGGAATGGAGAGACCTCTCTGAAGGAGGCGAAAGTGATCCGGCGGAACAGGAACCCAGAGACTCACCTTGTCCATAGCGGGGATCCTCTTCAGCCCACTTGAAATCAGAAAATCCGCCAGGGATCGGTGGCCCGAGAACTTGGCCATATGGAAGATATCCCTGGAAATTCCTTCGTAGCGAAAAACGCCCTGAACCGTGCATCCGGATGCCGTGGAGCGTGAGACCGGCATCCGTCCGGCCTCACGGTCAAACATATCAAGACATCCCTTGCAAAGTGGCGTTCCCGTCCGGGAAAGCGCCTTGCATAGCGGGCAAAACAATCCAAAGAACATGACGGAAGATTCCCGAAAGAGGGGGATCCCGGCCGGGAAATCAGCCGGATTGACCGAGCGAATAGGCATCGATTGTCGGATCCGCCAGAGGAGACCCTTTCTCCCCCCGGCCATCCAAGGATTGCTCCGGAATCGAAGGCGTTAAAACATAACCGGGATGGAGCGTCACAAAACCCCATCGGGCACAGGAAGGGCAGCGGCCACTCCATCGAACAAGTCGCCGGAAACAGTGGCGGCAGTGGAGCCGGCCGGGGTGATTTTCAGCATGCGTCCCTTTCTGGAAAGCTTCCAGTGCGCTCGAGCGATCCTTGTTACGCAGGTACAGATCACCAAGCAGACGGTAAAACTCTCCTTCCCAATTCTCCCTTCCTTCAAGGGATTCCATTCTGTCAAGCGCCAGGTCGACCATCATCAGGCGATCGAACAGCCGGGCCTGGGCATAGAGCAATGAAGAATTTTGGGGATCTCCGGCCACCGCTCGCTCAACAGCGGTCAGGACGCGTTCCGGAGACCCGGCTTCGAGCACCATTTCCTCAAGGCGGTAGAGATACACCAGATCCTTGTCTTTTTCATACCCTTCTTCCAGGGTAGCGAATGCTTCTGAGAGCCTTCCTTCTTGGGACTGGGCTTCGGCTAAGCCTATCCTCGCGGGTGAAAACAGGGGATCAATCTTGAGAGCTCCCCGGAAAGACCGGCGGGCCAGTTCTGTTTCTCCACGATCGAGGTGAAGGCAACCCGTTTCGAAGCGAATGCATACAAGCGTGGCGACTTCCAGATCCCTGCGTTCTCCCTTTGCCAGTGATCGGGAAAGAACCGACTGGACGGAGAGGGCTTCTTCCCACTTCTTCATGAACACCAGCCGATCCCGGTATCTTTCCAGAACCTCCACATTTCGGCCTTCCTTCTTACGGAAGTATTCTCCCAGGAGCGCCAGTTCATCATCGAAGCGGGATGCCTGGCGATAATCTTCGCACAAGCTCAGGATGAGCCGGACATCCTCCTCGTCGAAGACTCTCGCACGCCTGTGGAGGCGGATCGCCCCTGACGAGTCTCCGGAAGCGCGCCGGAGATTCCCCAGAAGGAGAAGGGCTTCGACATGGTTGGGATAGATTGTGACAAGCCTTTCCAGCAGGGACAAGGCCTGAGGAATATGAGAGCGGTTCAGCTCCTCCCGAACCTTTTTCCACAAGGCCGTCACCTTTTCTTCCCGTTTTTCCTCCCGTGTTTCGTCGAGGCTCCTGAGCCACCTCAAGAAATCTCCCGTACCGTGGACAATCATGACAAATCCCGCACCAACTCCCAGAGAGAGAACAAACAGCACCACGACGGGAACGTTCATGGCGTGTCCCGGAAAATAGGTGAATGTCACGGAAGCGGGGTTCCACTCAAAGAGCTTGACGATGAAAACCAGGGATAACAGGAGGACAAGCAGGAGAAATCGGGTCATCAGACGCTCGGATGGCGCAGAGGCTGGGTCGGTCTCCGGGAGCCTCCGTCCGTCATGTGAGGAAGAGGCCTTTTTTCCGGAGGAACATCATGGAGACGACCTTCCTCATCAAGGACATACATGGGTGCTTCGGGAAAAAGATCTTCCAGACGATACAGGGATCGACCACCGTTCAGGAACAGGTGGATGACAACGGAGTTGAAATCGACCAGCGTCCATAGACTTCCTTTTTCGGCCCGGAACGGTTCACCCCTGCGCGAAAATTGACCGTCCAGGGCATCAAGGACGGCATCCCTGTGGCGTTCGTGTTCCACATCTCCCAGAATCAGAAAATCCGAATAAGCGCAGGCCTCTCCGGGAAAGAGAAGCCAGACGGAATGCACCTTCTTTTCCTGAAGGAAGCGGACCATCCTTTCCGCACGTTCTCGGGTTTCAGCGTCCGTTTCCTTTCGGGGGGCCTTTTCCCTGTCCAGAAGGAACTCCCGGAATGAGGTTGTGAAACCGGCGTTCTCAGAGTCCGGAGCGGCTCCGGACTCTGCTGTGGGATGCTCCATATAGTCCTTTCTCAACGATATAGGATTTGACATGTGCTGGCAAGAACTCTCCAAAGGGTTGTTCCTGCCTTATGGCGGATCTGACCATGGACGATGAGAAATCCGGGGTCCCGGGGCGGACAAAAGCAAAATACGTTTCCCTGCCCCCCTGGAGAAATGAATCGACAACAATCTCGGGCTGTAATGAAAGATCGGATAACGGCAGGGTCACCGGGCCCAGCCCAAAGCCGGACAACCGGTCGATGCCGGCCTGTATTCGCGATGTCGTGTCTCCCGGGCGGAAGGCCACCAGAAGATGGACCCGCTCCAGCAGACGTTCCGGTTCAAACCACGAATCAAACCCGAAAAACGCGTCCGAGCCCAGAATCAGCCACGGCCTGTCCTCGGGAAAGAGCGCCTCCACCGTCCGGACGGTATAAGAAACATCCGGCGACCGGCACTCAAAACCGGAAAGTGTCCACCTGGACTCCCCCGAAATGGCCAAACCCAACATCTTCATCCTTTCCGGGCATCCCGGATCTTCAGGAAGATTGCGATGGGCCGGTTTTCCGACAGGAACGAAAACGATTTTCTCAAGATCCAGCCTGTCCGTCAGGAATCGGGCGAGGGCAATGTGACCAAGGTGGACCGGATTGAAAGCCCCACCAAAAAGGGCGGTTTTCGGCATCGGCACCTTCGTCGTCCTCCGGTCAGTCAGGCGTTCCTCAGATGGCCGTTTCCCCGGACAAGGTATTTCGTCGTGGTCAGCTCCTGCAATCCCATCGTACCCCGGGCATGGACGCGGGATGTGCTGATTCCCACCTCCGCTCCCAGTCCGAACGCGAATCCGTCATGGAGGCGGGTGGATGCGTTGACCATCACGCACGATGAGTCGACCTCTTCCTGAAAACGGTCCGCTTCCACCAGATCACGGGTCAGGATCGCGTCGGTATGTCCCGACCCGAATTCCCGTATGTGGAGGATGGCATCGTCCAGGCTGCCGACAAGCCGAACATTGAGCGCGAGATCCAGAAACTCCGTCCTGTAAGTGTCCGGAGAAGCCGGCAGGATCCCTTCTCCCAGTTTTCGGGTCTCTGGACAACCGTAAATCAGCACCTCTTTTTCCCGCAGGGCATCAACAAGCCTCGGCAAGAGCGTTTCCCGATGCGACGAATGAACGAGCAGCGTCTCCATCGCATTGCAGGTCGATGGACGGCTGGTCTTGGCGTTCAGAACGACAGCGAGCGCCTTATCTGGCTCCGCGGATGCGCCAACATAAATATGGCAAATTCCCTGGTCATGTTTTAATACAGGCACCCGGGCATGTTCACTGACCAGCTTCATCAGGCCCGCCCCTCCCCGGGGTATGATGACATCGAGACCGCTGTTTTCCAGGAGATCAACCACTGCCTGCCGATCCACCCAGGGCAGGAACGATGCGGCGGCCGCCGGAACCCCTTCTTCCTCCAGCGACTGACGGATCAGGCCTGCAAGTGCCTCGTTCGAAGAAAGGGCTTCTGAGCCTCCCCTGAGGACAACACAGCATCCGGCCTTGAGACAGAGGGAAAACACCTCCACTGTCACGTTCGGCCGGGATTCATAGATGACACCCACCACACCGAGAGGAACCCGGACTTTTTCGATCAGAAGCCCATCGGCATTCATCCATCTGTCGACCGAACGACCGACAGGATCCGGAAGGGCACAGACATCCAGAAGCCCCTGAACCATCTGCCCATATCGGCCGTCTGTCAGGAGAAGCCTGTCGCACAAAGCCGGTTCCAGACCCCGTTCGAGCGCTTTTGAATAATCTTTCTGATTTTCATGGCGGATACGCTCTTTTTCTTTCTGAAGCAGACCGGACAGCCGCATGAGAACAGCATTTTTCTGTTTTGTTTTCAGGATTTGCGTTCTGTGAAAGGCCATCCGGGAATCCTTGAGAATGGTTTCAAGGGCGTTTTTGTCATATGGACGATCCATCAACAATCACTCCTCTCTCGCCCAAAGGGTCATGGCGTTCCTGTGCACAGCCAGAGGCCATGAATCCACAGATCGGGCGCCTTTTTTCCCACCATTTGCCCAGACAGCCATTTCTTCGGCAGATATCCGGGAGATTCCCCGACCAAGCTCCCTGCCGGTTTTGTCAAGAAGCCTCACCACGTCTCCGGGCTCAAAACGTCCTTCCATTCTGGACACTCCACCCGCGAGAAGACTGGACTTTCCACGGGACAGGGCGTCAAGTGCACCATCATCCAGTATCAGGTCTCCCGCCGGTTCGGAGAAAAAACCGATCCAGACCTTTTTTGCCGGCCAAAGAGGTCCGCTCGCACAAAAAAGAGTTCCTTCCCCCTGAAAAAACCGCTCGACCGGAGCGCTTTCACGACCATTGACGATGCCGACAGGAAGTCCCCACTGGTTGGCCCACCTGGCCGTCATGACCTTGGAAGCCATTCCGCCGGTGCCCAGGCCCGAGCGGGTCACACCGGCCAACCTTGCGATTTCCGGAACGACGCGTTCGACGTGCGGGATTCGAATCGCCGTGGGGTCACGGGATGGGTCGGCCGTAAACAGTCCGTCCACATCCGACAGGATCAAAAGGATCCCGGCCTTCACCGTTCCGGCAACGAGCGCGGAAAGGCGGTCGTTGTCACCAAAGCGGATTTCCTCAGTGGCGACGGAGTCGTTTTCGTTGACAACCGGAACCACGCCAAGGGAAAGTAACGTTTCGAGCGTCCTCTCCAGATTGATGAAACGGTTTCTGTTGACCACGTCCCGAGGGGTCAGGAGAACCTGGGAAACCAACAGTCTGTGACGGGAAAAGGCTCTTTCATACCCCCACATCAGACGGCTCTGCCCAACAGACGCCGCCGCCTGTTTCATGGCAAGGGTCAACGACTTTTTTCCGAGCGAGAGCTTCATTCTCCCTGCGGCAATGGCGCCACTTGAAACGATGACGACCCGTATCCCTCTGGATCGGAGCCATGATACCTGACGGGCAATGACCCCCAGCATCCGGCTGTCCACTCCGTCACTGGCCGAGGCCAGAACTGTACTTCCGACTTTCAGGACAAGGGTCCTGACAGACGAGAGAACCGGCGATCGAACCGTCTCCGCCGCATTTGTTCCGGTCATGTCGAACGAATCCCTATCTCCCTGAGACCGGGCAAGGGCTCCTCCTCGTCGGGGGAGTCCGGTGGCGGGGGAGAGGACGGAAGGGTGTCTGCCAGATAGGACAGGAGAGCCGGCAGGCCCTCCCCGGTGTGGGAGGATATCAAAAGGAGCGGTCTTTTTTCCCGTTCAAGAAATGCCGAAAACTGTTCCAGCCTTTCAGGATCAGCCGCATCCTTTTTCGTTCCGACAAGGATGACCGGTTTTGTGGCCAGATCGGGACTGAACGAGACCAGCTCGTTTCGGACAATCCTGTACGCATCTACCGGACTGTGAGTGTTCTCGGCCGACAGATCCACAAAATGGAGCAACATCTCTGTCCGTTCCACATGTTTCAGGAACTGGATGCCCAAACCTTTTCCTTCATGCGCTCCTTCGATCAGGCCGGGAAGGTCAGCGATCACGATTTCCCGTTCGTCCGGAGGCGTTCCCATGACCAGAACACCCAGATGGGGATGGAGTGTCGTAAAGGGATAGGCAGCTATGCGGGGATGGGCTTTGGTGACGCGGGAAAGGAATGTGGATTTGCCGGCATTCGGGAATCCAACAAGGCCCACGCGGGCCATCAGCTTCAGTTCCAGACGAATCTGGTAGGACTGGGACTCCCCGCCCGGTTCCGCAAAATCGGGCGTCTGGCGGGTCGAAGTTGCAAAATGGACATTGCCCCTTCCCCCCTTTCCGCCCTTTGCGACAACCACCTGCACTTCCGGAGTTGTCAGGTCAAAAAGAAGATTACCCGTCTCATCGTCAAAGATCTGCGTTCCCAGCGGAACCTCAAGCACGAGGGATCTGCCGTTCGAACCATGCTGCTTTTTTCCCCGGCCTGCTTCCCCGGCCTGGGCTTTCAGGATGGGACGATGCTTGAAATCCAGGAGAGTCGACTTTCTGGGGGTACCCACAAATACAACATGGCCACCCCTTCCTCCGTCTCCTCCGTCCGGACCTCCCCGGGGAACATACTTTTCCCGGCGGAATGACACACAGCCATGGCCGCCCTTTCCCGACTCGACAAAAATCCGGGCTTCATCGACAAACTGGGGCATGGCTGGGTTCCTGTCCGGGAAAAAAAATCGTCAGTGGACTGAAGTCACTTCCGGCTGCACGGGTACAATGTGGATTTTCTTTCTGTCGCGCCCCCACCGGGAAAACTTGACCGTTCCCGTTTCCTTGGCGAAGAGGGTGTAATCCCGGCCCATCCCGACATTGTCTCCGGGATAGAACTGGGTTCCTCTTTGCCTGACGAGGATATTTCCGGCCAGCACAAGCTGTCCGTCATGGCGCTTGACACCCAAACGCTTGGATTCGCTATCACGTCCGTTTCGGGTGGATCCCACCCCTTTCTTATGAGCCATTCAGGTTTCCCCACTTTCCGGATATTCTGGTGCTGTTTTCAGGCCGTTCGGACAATTTCGAGAATCTGGATCCGGGAAACTGCCTGCCGGTGCCCTTGTTTCCGCCGGTAGTTCTTTCTTTTTTTCTTCTTGAAAACAATGATTTTTGCATCCCGTTCCTGGCGGATGATGCGCGCCTTTACCGTAACGGGCAAAATCTTGTTTCCCTCGGCGAACAAGGTCCCCTTTTCATCGGAGACCATCAGGACTTCTCCCAGGGTCACCTCGCCCTCGCCTTCCACCCGTTCCACAACCAAAACCTGGCCGGGGGAGACCCGATACATTTTTCCGCCCGTCCGGACAACTGCAAACTGAGCCATTGTGCTTCCACCTTATTTTGAAAATCCCGTCTACCAGTCCGTCAGGACCTTTGCCATTCATAAAGTAAAAAAAGATTCTACCAAAAAATTTCAGGCAAATGCAAAAGGGCCGGCTCCGGTCCGATGCCTCTCTTTGGGTTAGCGATCCGGACGTCCGGAGGGGGAAACAGGGAGGACAAGCTTTTCCAGAACGGCAAGAATCGTTCTGGGAGAGGGTGGGCATCCCGGTATGACGGACATGACAGGCAAAACGTTGGCAACACCGTCCCGGACGGCATAGCTGCCCCGAAAATGCCCGCCATTGCAGGCACAGTCACCGACGGCAATCACCGCCTTGGGAGAAGGCATGGCGTTATGGGTGTCAATGAGAGGCTGCTCCATATGACAACTCACCGGCCCCGTCACCAGCAGAAGGTCGGCGTGGCGGGGTGAAGCTACAAATCGGATTCCCAAGCGTTCGGGGGAGTAGTATGAACCGTTCAGGGCATGGAGTTCCAGTTCGCAGGCGTTGCAGGATCCGGCATCGACATGCCGGATCGAAAGGGTGCCGGTAACAGGGAGAAGCGGCCGAGGCGGATCCGGAGAAGGCTCGGGCAAAGGCTCCGTCAGCAAACGGGTTTTCAGGATTTTCAGAAGGATCTTGTACACAGGTTCCCCTTCTCTTGGGGTTCAGAGGTCATGACCACTGTAACTCGCATTGAAAGATTTGTTGATCAGGGGAAAATCCGCCACCAGGTTCCCGGGAACCACCATCTCGAGCGTGGGCCACAAAAACCAGGATGGATCATGAAAATAGGCGTCTGCCACCTCATGGTCAGGCTTAAGGCGCACCCATGCCAGAATCTCCCCCCTGAATCCCTCGACCCACCCCAACCCCTCCCGGGATGTTTCATGCCTCCCGAGTGGGACGCTGGCAGGCCCTTCCGGCATCGTCGACAAAACCGATTCAATAAAAACCAGGGAATGTCGGATTTCCTGAAAACGGACCTGCACCCTGGCTCCCACATCACCCCGTTTCGATATGGAAACAGGAATGCGTTCGCGATCATAGGGAGGAACAGGATGATCATGCCGGAGATCGATCATCTGACCGCTGGACCTGCCGACAACGCCTCCCAGACCCCAGGTTCCCGCCAGCATGGGATCCAGAAATCCGGTTTCGGAAAAACGGTCCTGGAGACCGCCGTGTTCTTCATAAATGGTCTTGAGGGAGAGTATTTCGGGCTTGAGCGCCCGGATTTCATCCAGCATGGCACGGATTGCGGCTTCCCCCAAATCCTTTGAGACTCCCCCGGGGACGAGGGTGTCCATCAGGTAGCGATGGCCGAAGATTTCCTCGTTCGTTCGAAGGAAGTTTTCCTTGAGACGGCCAAACTGTACCAGCCCGAAACCGAATCCCGCATCGTTGCCCAGCGCGCCCAAATCTCCCAGATGGTTGGCGATCCGCTCACGTTCCAGAAGAACTGACCGGATCCACAGAGCCCGATCGGGAGGCGCAGTCTGCGTTGCCATTTCAACAGCCTGCGCCCATGCCCACTGGTATGCAACCGCAGAATCACCTGACACCCTGGAAACCAGGGGAAAAGCATCCTGCAAGGCCCGACCCCGGATCAGGGACCGGATCCCCTTGTGGGTATAACCAAGCCGTTCTTCCATCCTCAGAACTTTTTCACCCACCACCTGAAAACGGAAATGACCCGGCTCAATGATACCGGCATGAACAGGTCCGACCGGAATTTCGTGAACGCCTTCCCCCCGGACAACGACATACGGATAATCCAGACCATGGCTACGTCGAGGGGTGCGCACTGTGGAAATTGGGATTTTTCCGGCCAGAGGAGGGTTCGACCACAGACCATGATCGATCCAGGGCCTGTCGTCCGGAAGACCGTCAGGATCCCATCCCGTCATGTCCCTCACAGCCCTTTCAAGACGGGACGCGAGAGGATACAAAAAAGCGATCGACGGAAAAGACGGACGGGTTGACTGTCGGACAGGTGTCCGGAGAATCCGGAGACCTTCCGCATCTGCAAAAACTGAATACACAAAACTGTCACCGTTTACCGCTCCCCAGAGAGAGACAAGGCGCCCTCCCCGGTTTTTTATCTCAGAGGCTTCCCGAAGATAATCGTCTCCGCTTCCGGGACAAGATACTCCATATGGGGGACCAGACAGCATTCCCGGAGAAAAATGGCCCGGCCCCGATGGCAATTCTCCTCGTTCATCAGACATCAGGCATCCTCAACATCGTCACACTCACAGGGACCCCAAAAGGTAATGGGCTGTCCCCTGATACCAATTCCAGATAAAAGAAGGAATTCCGACACCCAGAACTGCAACCAGTACAAGGTGTATCAGAACCGGAGCTCTTGAAAGGGAAGGAACCGGTCCGGGAGGAGCATTTTCGCCGGACACCATTTCCAGTACCCGTTTCAGAATAACGCCAAACGCCACCGCTAGACAGACCATCAGAACAACGGCCAGCCAGGGATTTGTGTGAATGAGTGCCTTGAAGAGGAGAAATTCACTGGCGAAGAGGCCAAAGGGAGGGACTCCCAGAATCGCGCATCCGGCCACAATCAAAGACAATCCCCAGAAAGGGGAATGGACAAGGATTCCTCGAATTTCGGCAATCTTTTGGGTTTTGCACCACTGGGACGCTGTTCCCACCAGGAAAAAAAGGGACGACTTTGTCAGGCTGTGAAAAGTCAGGTGGAGGAGAGCGGCAAGCGTTGCCGCTTCTCCTCCGATACCAAATCCGATCGCCGCAATTCCCATATGCTCGATCGACGAATATGAAAACAGTCGCTTCACGTCATTTCTTTTCCAAAGGGAAAATACCGCCACAACCACCGTCAAGAATCCGAATACCAGGAGGATGTCTCCCGCCATCGGCCATTTGATGGCGGCATCTGCAAGCACCTTGATCCGCAGGATTGAATATAACGCCACATTCAGGAGGAGTCCCGAAAGGATAGCCGAAGCTGGCGTAGGCCCTTCTGCGTGCGCATCAGGAAGCCAGCCATGCAGGGGAACAAGCCCGACCTTCGTTCCTAATCCCACAAAAAAGAAAATGAACGACAAGGAAAGGACCATCGGGTTCAGATGGGTCTTGACCAAATCCAGTTGGGTCCATAGAAGGGCATTACCACCTGGTCCAAGCTCCCTCTCCGCGGCGAAATACAAAAGGATCAGTCCAAAAAACGCCTGGGCGATACCGACACCGAGAAGCACAAAATACTTCCAGGCCGCCTCGATGCTTTTGGGCGTCCTGTAAATGCTGATCAGAAAAGCGTTGGATAACGTCGCCGTTTCCAGTGCGACCCACAAAAGACCCAGATTATCTGAAAGAAGCCCCAGAAGCATGGAAAAAACAACCATCTGGAACATGCTGTGATAAAGCCGCAGTCGACCGGCGCCAAACTGTCCCCTCTCCATTTCGAACCGGATGTAACCGACGGAATAAATGGCGGTGGTGGTCGATATCAGGCCTGTCAGAATGACGAAAATGATATTGAGAGGATCTGAAAAAAGTTGTCCGTACAGGGCGAAAACCCTGTGTTCCTGAACAACCTCGCCGGCCAGGAACAAGGAGGAGACAAACAGGAGGAAGGTCGCAAAGGCGTTGACTCTGGGAACCCAGGGACGATCGCCCCAAACGGCGAACAGACAGGCGGACAATAGAGGGATGGAAAGCATCGACAGAATGGCCATCTCTTCAGTCTTCCCACGTTCTTTCAAGACGTTCCAGATCCAGTTTTTCAAAGCTTTCCCGTATCTGGAAAAAGAACACCCCGAAGAGAAGGGTTCCGACAAGCACGTCGAGGGCTACCCCGAGTTCGACAATCATGGGCATGCCATATGTGGCGTTTGTGGCGGAAAACAGAAGCCCGTTCTCGAGGCTCAGAAGACCCAATACCTGGGTAACGGCCTTTCGTCTTGTCAGAATCACAAGAAAGGACAGAAGGACGGTGGCCAGACCCACACCGATCAGCCCCCGTGATATGGTCATGGCCATTTGGGACAAGGGAGAGGCCACCGCGTAGGAAAAAATAACGACAAAAATCCCTGTCACCATGGTGACAGGAACATTCAGGACAACCTCCACGTCTCCCCTGAGCCTGAGCCGATGAATCAGCCGAAACAGCAAAACGGGGAGGACGACGACTTTCAGGATGAATGTGATGAAGGCCTGGAACAGGAGGTGCTTTTCGCCGGATACAAGTCCGACAATGAATGTACTGGCCGAAAGAATCAGTCCCTGAAGGACAAAAATGCGGATCATCGAAAAAATACGGCGAATGGAAAGCATGGCGAAGACCGTCAGCAGGAGAAGGCCGCCGAGAAGGGCTATCAGTGACTGTTCAAGCGGATGGGGCATTTATGTCTCCAGGACAAAGTGGGACAAGAATCCCAAAATGGCCAAAAGAAAAGCCAAGGTCATGAATTCCGGCACCCGGAAAATCCGGAGTTTGGCCATGAGGGTTTCGAAAATTCCCAGAAGCGCCCCGGCCACAAAAACCTTCCCCAAAAGCATGCCGGAGGCCAGGAGAAGACTGAGCCCTCCAAATCCGTCCGTCATGCCCCAGGGAAGAAAAAATCCGATTCCCAGAAGAAGGTAGAGCAGAATCTTGACGGCGCTCGCCCATTCCATCAACGCCAGGGAAGGTCCCGTATATTCCAGGATCATGGCTTCGTGAATCATTGTGAGTTCGAGGTGTGTCGCGGGGTTGTCGATGGGCATTCTGGCGTTCTCTCCCAGAAGGATCAGGAAAAATGAAAGTCCTCCAAAAACCAGACTGGGTGTGGGCAGGATGCTGCCGGACCGCAAACTGTCTGCCGTCACAAAAGTCATCGTGGAATGGGAGACAAGGTAGGTCGTAAAAATGACAAGTATGGTGGCAGGTTCCGCCAGAAAACCGACCATCATCTCCCGTCGACCACCCAAATCTCCGAACGGTGTACCCGAGTCCATCGCCCCCAGTGACATCAGAACCCGCACAAGCGAGAGAATTCCGGTCAGGACAAGCGCGTCCCCGAAGACCCATCCCCCTGCATGTGGATTGAGCATGGGGACCAACAAAGTTGACACGAGCATCAGGGAAAAGACGATACGGGGGATCCAGCGGAACAGGATGGAAGACCCTTCGGGGATCATGATTTCTTTCGTGAAGAGCTTCCTCCAGTCCCGGAAGGGTTGAAAAAGGCCGGGAGGGGTCCGATTTGCCAGAAGGGCCCTGACCATGTTCAGCCATCCGATAAAAAGAGGGGCCAGAACAAGAACAAGAAGCATCTTGACCAGGCCTGATCCCAGGAAAACCCAAAAGGAATTCACGACCTTGCCTCAAAATAAAGGAGAAGCAGGGAAAGAGTCACGAAACTGTACAAGAGATATTGGGAAATACGACGATTCCGGATTCTTTCGGCTTTATCAGAAATAAAGATGACAGCCCGGACCAACGGATCATATAGATTCGACCAGAACGGATCGCTGACCTTCAGGTGATATTCCGGACGGGTATCCCCTGGAGCCGGAAGCGTCCTCTCCATTCTGAAAAAAGGGGGAAAAAATCTGCGGACAGGCTGGCCAAAAGCATCTGCCGTTTCCTGCATCCGGGGACGGCGAACAGGGTATCCACAATTCCAGGCCGGAACAACGCGCGTCCGGGAATAGGCCCATCGGGTCGCCAGAAAAAGCGTTCCCAGAACAAGCATCAGAAAAAAGACGATCAGCAGCGGACTGTACTGGGCCTGCTGGCGAGCAATCGGTGAAAACCAAAGCCAGGGGTTCTTCTGGACAGGCATCGGCAAGGCATCACCCGTGAGGGAAAAAATAACCGGCCCAATGAGCCTGAAAACAAGAAAAGGCAGTAGACCTGCCGCGATGCATGCCAGCGAAAGAAAACCCATGCCGGATTGTTCCGGTATACCCGCTTCCTGGGCAAGACTCGCCTGCAAAGATCGGGCATTCCCCAAAAATCCGACTCCTACAACCTTGACAAAACACATGGCCGTAAGGGCCCCGGAAAGTGCTAATAGGGCTGCGGAAAGGACGACCACACTCTGAAGGATAGATTGCTGAAGGGTGGTCGACCACAATGCGGACTGAAAGGTCAGCCATTCGGAAATAAATCCGTTCAGGGGGGGAAGTCCCGAGATCGACAATGCGCCGATCAAGAAGAAAGTGGAGGTGATCGGCATGTTTTTCATGAGCCCCCCCAGATCGTTCAGATCATGCGAGCCGGTTTTTTGAATCACGCTTCCCGCCCCCAGAAAGAGAAGGCTTTTGAACAGGGCGTGGTTCAGGATATGGAAAAGGGAGGCGGCGAATGCCACCGTGGCTGGTACAAAGTGGCCTGTCGCCCAGAACAGGAGAAAAAGGCCAAACCCGATGAGGATGATCCCGATATTCTCGATGGAGTGGTAGGCGAGAAGCCGCTTGGGCTCATGTTGCATCAGGGCGTGCAAAACACCGAACAGTGCGGACAGGCTTCCAATGACCAGGACAATGACACCCATGGCCGGAACGATATGCCGGACTCCCAGAAGCCCCAGGTCCACCCGCATCAGTCCATATATGGCAACCTTGAGCATCAATCCGCTCATCAGTGCCGAAACGGGTGCAGGAGCCGCAGGGTGGGCTTCCGGCAACCAGATATGGAGGGGAACCACCCCGGCCTTGGCGCCAAACCCGGCAAGGGCGAGAAGGAAAACGGCCCAGGGAACCCATCGGGGAAGGACAGAATGTGCGATCTCTTCAAATGAGAGAGAGGATAAGCCGGTCCCCGATGAACCTGTCGACAAAAGGATAAAGGAGATCAAGATCAGCCCTGTTCCTATATGGGCCATCAGGAGGTAGAGAAACCCCGCATTCCGGACCCAGTTCTCTTCCATGTCGGTCACAACCAGGAAAAAAGAGGCCAAAGCCATTCCTTCCCAAAACAACAGAAATGTAAAAACATCTGCTGCCAGAAGCACGCCTGCCATCGACCCCAGAAAAACCGGAATCCAGAGGAGGAGCCATCCAGCTTTTTGAGGAGAAATCCCCCGGAAAAAACCGGTGGAAAACAACAGGACGGGCACAGAAACAAATCCGAGAACCACCAGAAAAAAACTGGAAAGCGGATCCTGGGCGAGTTGAAGGGGAAGACCGGGGAGACCGAACGGAAGAAACCGGGCATATACCGTTGATCCGGACAACGCCCAGACGCCGGAAAAGACTACCGCCATACCCGGAATCATTGATAGGGAAAACAGGAAGGGGAGTGGCTTTCTGAAACGCCGGACAGCAATATAGCTGATCAACCCCAGCACCATCCAGCCAGAAAGAGCGTATAATGCCAGAGATAGAGGGTTCACAAAAGGAAATCTCCGGCCGATCCCGTCAACATCTCAATCATCCGGAAGATCCTGCGTGATATATTTTTTGACTATTTTTTGTATACAAGAAGCATTGTCCGCTGCCGAAAGGAATGGGTAAGGAAGGACCCGGACATGCGCGAGTCGGGCCAGGGAAAGGTCCCAGTCTCTTTGAAGATCCAGCCAGAATTCCGGGGTCGTGCCGTCTATCGCTTCCGACAAGGCCAGGGCCGAATCAGGGGTAATGCCCCGCCGGGCGTTTGCGATTTCGTTAAGGCGGGCAAAAGTCCATCCAAGATGGGAGGCAAAAGCTGTCTGGGTAATCCCCAGTGGGTCGAGGATCTCTTCAACAAGAACCCGGCCCGGGTGACGCGGTGTGTGCACCAGAGTCTCCAGTATCCGAAAAAATCAGCTCTTATATCCTATATCGGTTTACGATATAAAGCAAGACAGGAATCTTTCCTCATCCGTTTCGGACGGATGCCGGCGTTCCTCAAGGAACACCTTCTTCCTCGTCAAAAGTTGCCTGATTGTCTTTCAGGATTGTAAAATGTTAAGAATGCGTATCGCAAACCTGAGGAAATTTTGAAAATCATCGGATGATTTTGAATCGTTGAGTTTTTGACTCAACATGAGAAAGGCAAGGGCATGGCACCTTCCCCTGACCCTTCGGATGAAAACACGTTGGCAAGCCGTTTCCGGGATTCCGGCATTCAGGTTACTCCCCAACGTCTCATCATCGCCGAAGCCCTGTTTCAAAGCGGGAAACATATCAGCGCAGAGGAACTATACCTTCTGGTCAGGGAAAAAAATCCCAGAATTGGACTGGCCACCATTTACCGCACCCTCCATCTGCTGAAGGAAAAGGGTCTGGTCGAAGAACACCGCTTCAACGACGAATTCAGCCGGTACGAGGTCAAGGCACCGACACACCACGACCACCTGATCTGCATTGAATGCGGCACGGTCGTCGAGTTTGGCCAGCCCGTGATTGAACACCTCCAGGATCTGGCCGCCCAGGAAAGAAACTTCACCATCGTTTCCCACAAGCTTGAAATTTACGGAATCTGCAAGAACTGCCGGGATCGAAAAGCGATGAAAAGCTACTGAGGTTCTGACTGTCTGATTCGGCGGGTCTGTTTGACCCTCAGCTCCGGGGGGACGACTTTGGCGGGTTTTTCGGCAACAGGATGACACCGGGAGTCCCGGTCGCGCGGATATGGGTCTGTCCGCAGGTTACCCCCAGAAAATCTGCCGGTAAAGGTGGCAAAACCTTCCGGACCCTCCCCCCTTCTTCCAGACCCCAGATCGTCCCGCCTTCACCTGTCAGGACAAACCTTCCGGTCCCGGTCTGGCAGGCCCCATACAAATCCTTTTCAGAAGGCATGGTTATCCGGTTGAAGGTGTGTCCCTTGTCGTTCGATAGGTAAACCAGCCCGTGATCACCGGCGAGAAGAACCGCGCTGTCTTTCCCCCAAAGGGTGTTGAATGAAGGTTTCTGGCGAGTGACGCGCGGAACGGACAGGCTGACCGGAGACCATGTCTTTCCTCCGTCGTGCGTGACCAGGAAGGTTTGGTGCCAACCCGCGAGCCAGCCTTCCCGGTGGTTCCGGAAATAGACGCCATAGAGATTATCGGAGGTTGGCACAGGCAGTTTGACCCAGGTTTTTCCCCCGTCCTCCGTTTTCAGGAAGGTTCCTTTTTCTCCAGCGGCAAAACCGACCCGGGCATCCGCAAAATATATATCCTGAAGAAACTTTCCCTTGACCGGAGATGGCACGACCGACCAGGTTTTCCCCCTGTCCGGAGAAAAAAGGATGGTCCCCCCGTCACCGACGATCCAGCCGTGGCCGGGATCGGTAAAAATCACCTTGTAGAATTCGGATTTCACGGGAGGCCGGATGAGAATACTTTGACCGGAGGACTCCCGAATCCTCCAGATGACCGATTGCGCTCCGACGGCGACAACCACTCCAGGGCGTGGGCGGGCAATGGAAAACAGAAGTCCGATATAGGGAGGTTTTTTATGTTTTGAGTCCTGCACCTTCCGGGGCAAGGCGGGCACAGGCTGAAGGATCCGGAAATCCGACGAAGGCGGCAGGGAGAGAAGGGGAATTCGGGAAGAAGTTTTTTCCGAACACCCCTGAAGAAACACGAGACAGACAGCTCCGAAGAGAACGCCCAGAACGCGGCCCGAACAACCTGTCCCGGTCGCGCCTCTGACAACACCCGCAACCGGGGGGATCCTCTTGCCGGAAAAAAGTCTCATCAACATAACCTAGCACAGGTAAAACGTTCCGTCACCTTCAGCGGTCCGCAGATCAATGGATGTTCTGTTCTTCCTTGTATTTTTCCCCTTCTTCCTGGTTGGATTCAAAGGGCTTGAAATGGTATTCAAAAATTGTCTTGAACACAAAGGGGGCGCTGGACTGGGTCAAGCCCGTCCCCACACCGACGTTCCAGTCGATATGGTCTCCGATCGCAAAGTTCCACGACTGGAAGATATAATGCTGCTGAATGTTGTCCAGCGCAGTCGTTCCCCCCATTGAATACATGTTGGTGACAGGTCCGAGCTCACCGAACGCTTCAACGCCAAAATTCACGTTATCGGCCAGCAGATAGTAAAGGCCGCCGGCATATTCCATTTCGGGAGGCAACCCCTCCGCAGCTGCACCGGGATTTGCGGTTTCGAAGAAGAAACTGGAGTTGATATCCAGGACAAAACGGCCAATCTTCTTTTCACCAATCAAGATGAGGTCCAGAAAAGAGGGGTTGTTTGCCGCACCCGTCGGAATCCAGTATTCAATCTGGATCGCCGGATCAATGAAATCCGGGATGCGGGGGAACCGGATACGGGAAGTAATGGCGCGTGTCTGGAGGTAAGAATACCCTTGTCCGGCTCCGGACATGAAATCCACATAGGTCCCCAGCGTCCACCAGTCCGTTACGCCGAATTCGAGGACATAGGTCGAAAACAGGAGATCCTGGTTGGTCTCCGAGTGGTTGAAAACTTGCTCCCCCGATCTGTCAGGCAGCAGAACGCTTTGCCACGTGCCTAGACTCACCTCTCCCTGTTCGGGAGTCTCGTAGGGATAGATGATAAAATCGGAGAATGAAGCGGCCGACGAAGTCCCGGTGCTAGTCCAGAAAAGAACAACGAAAGAAAAGATGAAAAAGGCCGAACGCGGAAAAAACAGGAAAAAACGCCCTCCGGAAGGGAGGATTGCCTTTTGATTTCCTTCCCGGGAATTTCTATCGCCTGGAACCAAGAATCCCCCTTCCCATCCGGCCATTTGACGGAAGCCAAAAGTGTCAGACATTGGGACGCAAAAATCACACCCTTATCTGACGGAGTCAGACCGGGTCCAGGGTGAACGACGTCCTTCCAAAGGAATGCGCGATAAAACGACTGTGTGAGGAAGTGCCAAAAGAATACCTGCTAACGTGGTTTCTTTCAAGTCCGTTTCCTCTCCTTCCTCCATCCTCCCGGTACTCCCCTCCCATGTGAAGACCGGAGGTTCCGGGAGGGCTCCCCTCCCCAATGGACATCGGATCGTGTAAAATCATCCAATGTCATTTTCCGGAAACAACCATCCATCATCACACCTCAAGGGAGACTGTTTGATCACTTCAGGGGTCCGGCCGCCGTGTTTATAGTATCTGTCGAAACCACCTTTGCGGCGAGTCACATCATTCCGGATTATCCAGGATTGTGTTCGCGGCTTCATGGTCACAACTGGACCGTCGCGGTGTCCTGGTCCTCGGAAGGACTTGATCCTCTTGGAATGGCCCTTGATTTTCATGAGGCGGAAAATCTCCTGGCTCCGGTTATCGAGGAACTTGACCACTCCCACCTGAACGATCATCCGTTCTTCAAGGAGCGTCCTCCCACCTCCGAACAGGTCGCCTTCTTTATCTTCGGAAGGCTCAAGGAAAAAATGCACTCCCGGAACAAACCTTTTTCTGTCCGTCTCGACCAGGTATCTGTTACGGAAATGGCCCCTTTCAAGGCGATTTACCGGGAGACGTCCTAATGCAGGGAGGGTCTCTGAACCCCAACACCTCCATCCTCGACGTGAAGAACCTGACGGTCCGGATCAAGACTCCCCGGGGACCGGTGTTCCCCGTCCGTCAGTTTTCCATGACACTGGCAAAGGGTGACTTGGTGGGTATTGTCGGGGAATCCGGATCGGGAAAGACGCTGGCAGGACTCTCCCTGCTCGGGTTATTGCCCGAAGGCTCCGAAATCCTTGAAGGATCGATCCGATTCGACGGGAAGGAGCTGGTCGGTGCACCGGAAGACTCCTGGAACCGGATTCGGGGAGCCCGGATCAGCATGATTTTCCAGGAACCCCAAAGCGCCCTGAATCCCATCCTCCGGATAGGCTCCATGTTTGAGGAAATTTACGACAGCCATCGCCCGGACATGGATGGTCCCTTCCGCCAACAGGCGATCCGGGATCTCCTTCTGTCGGTCGGACTGGATCGACCTGACTCCATCGTCCGTTCCTATCCCCACCAGCTTTCGGGCGGCATGCGCCAGCGTGTCCTGATCGCCATGGCGATCGCCCTCTCCCCCGATATTGTCATCGCCGACGAGCCGACAACGGCCCTGGATTTGACGATGTCCCATCAAATCCTGGATCTGTTGCTGGAGAGAAACCGGAAAGACGGCATGTCACTGATCCTGATCTCCCATGACCTGGGCATCATCCGTCGTTCGGCCCGCCAGATCCTGGTCCTTTACGCCGGCCACATCGTGGAATCCGTCTCCGGAGAACGATTCTTCAAATCAGGACCTTCCCACCCCTATGCCCAGGCTCTCCTTTTGTCCAGGCCCGGAGCGAACAGGAAAACAAAGGAAGACGGCCCTCTGGAAGCCATCCGCGGTCAGGTCCCCCCCCTCTGGGAGCTCCCGGCAGGTTGTGCGTTTGCCCCGCGCTGTCCCTTGGCGGACGCCCGTTGCCAACGGGAATCGCCACCTTGGATTCCGACAGGGACCGACCAGGGCGCGCTCTGTTTTTACCCGTCCATCAAGGAAGATGTGGCCTAGAATGCCCAGACCCCCCGAATCTGTCCTCGAAGTGCGGAATCTGACAAAAACATTTTCCCGTCCACGCACCTCTTTTTTTCGTCCTCCGGAAAGCCAGATCGCCGTTTATGATGTCTCCTTCTCCTTGCCGAAAGGATCGGTTGTCGGTCTGGTCGGAGAAACCGGCTCGGGAAAAACAACACTGGGCAGGATGGTCATGCGGCTGATCGAGCCATCGTCGGGTTCCATTCATTTTGACGGCACCGACCTGACCCGGTTAAACGGAAAGGCGCTGAGATCCCTCCGGAAAAGATTCCAGATGGTTTTCCAGGATCCCTATTCATCCCTGAACCCCCGCATGACCGTGCGGGAGACCATCGAGGAACCCTTTCTGGTGCACGGTGTCCTTCCTGACAGGGAAATGCGCGAGAAAGCCCTGGAGTCCCTTCTCCTGAAAGTGGGGTTGGATCCGGCCGATCTGGATCGGCTGCCACTGGAGTTTTCCGGCGGAGGACGACAACGGATTGGAATCGCCAGAGCCATCGCCCTCTCTCCGGATTTCCTGGTGGCCGACGAACCGGTTTCTTCCCTGGACGTCTCCATTCAGGCGCAGATCGTCAACCTCTTTGCCAGACTGAACAGGGAAGACAAAATGACTTTCCTGTTCATCTCACACGACCTGACCGTCGTTTCCTACCTGTCGGACTATGTTCTGGTCCTTTACCGGGGGCTCAACGTGGAAGCGGGCCCTGCGAAAGAGGTCTTCGACAATCCGCTCCACCCCTATACCCGACTTCTCGTCTCCGCCGTTTCCGGTCCATCCGATACGGATTCCGTCCGGGACGCGGGAACCATTCCCCAAGGACAATCCCAGACACTGCCTTTATGTCCCTTCTTCGACCGTTGCCCGGAAAAGGTGGAAGCCTGCCGGACGGAACCGCCGCCATTTCGGATATCCGAAAAGGCTCAAACAGCCGAAATCGTGATTCCATGGACCCACACTGTTGCTTGCCATTCTCCTTTGGGAGCGACAACACCACCGACCCCTGAAAGGAAGAGGACATGAGCTGGAATTTTCATCCGCTGGAAATAACCCTTCTGAAAGAACTTTTTCGTCATCCGGAGGGAGAGCGGGAGGATGTTCTGAAATCATCGACCGGAATGGATACGGGTCAGTTCCAGATGGCCGCCGGATGGTTGAAAGCCAAGAACCTGGTCGATGAAACCGTCCTGGAGATCCGGACGGAAATCTCACTGGCGGATGCGGGGCATCAATATGTGGAAGAAGGATTTCCCGAAGAATGGATCCTCAAAAAGATTTCCGAAGATCCGCTTCTGACCCTCGACTCTCTTCGAAAATCCGTCGAGGACCCCGGACAGATTTCCAAGGCCATTGGTGAACTCAAGGAAATGGGTGTGCTGTCGATCCTTCCGGGAGGGCGGCTGGAACAGAAGGCTCCCCTGCCGGACCACTTGACAGGGGCCTTCCGCATTATCCGCAGCCTCCGGGAAAAAAGCCCGCTGATTCTGGAAGAGCTTTCGCGGGAAGACGGTGAAATGATCGGCTCTTTTCAGCGGAAAAGAGGAAAAGGGAAAGGGGTCCTTCGCTTCGACGCCAGGGAAATAAAACACCTGAAGCTCCACGGCGGAATGATCAAGCCGGAAGATCTGGAAACACGGGAAGATCTTCTGGGACCCGTATCGACCGAGTTGATCCAGAACCGCTCATGGAAGGGGAAAACGTTTCGACCCTATTCTCTGGACACACCTCCTCCCAGACCCATGATAGGACTTGTCCATCCATACCGGGATTACCTGGATCTGGTCAGAAAGCAGCTTGTCCGGCTGGGTTTCGAAGAAATGACGGGCCCCATTGTCGAAAGCGAATTCTGGAACATGGACGCGCTTTTTATTCCCCAGACGCATCCCGCCCGCGACATCCACGACATCTATTTCGTGCGGGAACCCCGGGAAACTCCGGATCTGGATCCACAAACGGCCGCCCGGGTCCGTGCCGTCCATTCGGGGGAAGGGGAAACATTCGGAAGTCGGGGGTGGCGCCAGCCATTCAACGAGAAACAGGCCCGGAGGCTGTTGCTCAGAAGCCAGGGGACCGCGCTTTCTGCCAGGACGCTGGCTTCGAGTCCCTGCGTTCCGGGAAAATATTTTGCGCTGGCACGGTGTTTCCGTTATGAACAGGTTGACCATACCCATGCGGTGGACTTTTACCAGGCCGAGGGGATCGTGATCGAGGAAGGCGCTTCCTTCAGGACACTCCTCGGACTCCTGACACTGTTCGCCCGTGAAGTCGCGGGGGCCCGGGACGTTCATTTCAAGCCCGCGTATTTCCCCTTTACCGAACCTTCGGTGGAGGTCCATGTCAAACACCCACAACTCGGATGGATGGAACTCGGGGGAGCCGGTCTTTTTCGTCCTGAAGTCTTGCTCCCTCTGGGGGTCAAGACACCTGTCATCGCCTGGGGTCTGGGAATCGACCGGATGGCCATGATGCGCCTGGGTCTGTCAGACATCCGGGATCTGTTCTCCGGATCTCTCCACACTTTGCAAGCCATGACCCTGTCACGCGCCAAAAGCCGGCAGGGGGCGCACCAATCACTCTAGGCTCAAGGGCCTGAAAACCAGGAAAGGATACAAGTGCCCACCCTCGAAACAACCATCAGGGATCTTGAAAATCTGACGGGAATGCACCTTCCGGCCGACAAACTGGACCAGCTTCTGGACTGGGTCAAGGGAGAGGTCAAGGATCTGGACGTCAAGACAGGTTCATTGAAAATCGAACTCAACGACACCAACAGACCGGACCTGTGGACCGTCGAGGGGATTGCACGGCAGCTCAGGGGAGGCCGTTCAGCATCGGGAAGGCCCTGGTCTGACATCTTCGGTACAGCGAAACAGGCCGCCCTCCCTCCGGTCATCCGCGTTTTGGAAACCGTGACGTCCGTCCGGCCACGCATTGGCGGATTTATTGCCCGCGGGCCCGTCCTGGGAGAGGATGGACTTGCCCAGCTGATCCAGACCCAGGAACGCCTTTCCGAACTCTACGGCCGGAAAAGGGCGGACGTTGCCGTCGGGATCTACCCTCTGCGCTCCCTCAGATTCCCTCTTTCGTATGAAGGCGTCCTCCCCGAAAGCGTTTCCTTTGTTCCACTGGGATTTGAAGAGGAGCTCTCCCTCGAAAAAATTCTGGAACAGCACCCCAAGGGAAAGGCCTATCATGCGCTGCTGGCTTCCCACCAACGCTTTCCACTGCTGCGCGATTATACCGGCGCAATCCTGTCATTTCCTCCGATCATCAATGCCCGATCCACAGGGGAGGTCACCGCTGAAGACCAGGAGCTTTTCATCGAAGCGACAGGCCACGATCCGGAACGGATCTCACTGGTCATCAACATCCTCGCCGCCAATCTGTTTGACCGTGGATTTACGCTGGAGCCCGTCATGGTAGAAGAAAAGGGAACATTAACGCTCTACCCCCGCCCGGAAGGTCCTGAGCTCCTGGTTCCTTCAGGCCTTCCGGACCGCGTGGCCGGAGAACATATCGACAGCGCCGTATTCCGGCAAAAACTCCTGGATTATGGATACGTTTCCGTGGACATTCTTGAAGACGGCTATCGGGTGAGGGCGCCCTTTTATCGTGATGATCTCCTTCATCCCGTTGACTGTGTCGAGGACTTCCTGATCTCCAGGGGATATGACTCGTTTGTGCCAACCCTGCCGGATTCCTTTACGAGCGGCAAGGAAGCGCCTTCCCGTATCGCGGAAGATCTCGTCCGGCAATTGATGACAGGCCTGGGTTTCCAGGAACTCCTTTCCAACGTCCTGACATCCCTGGAAAGGGACACCCGGGATCTGGGGCGTCCCACCGACCATACAGTGGAAATTGACAACCCGGTATCCCGTCAGTTTGGTGTCGTCCGATCCACCCTCCTGTCTTTTCTCCTGTCCGCGGAAAGTCAGTCCAGCCGCTTCCCGTATCCCCACCGCCTATTTGAAATCGGGGAAGTCCTCGAAAAAACGGCAGATAATCCTCCCCGCGTACGGGAAAAGATGGTGTTTGCAGGTCTTCTTTCCCATCCCCAGGCTTCCCTGTCGGAACTGGCGGGAATGGTGTTCGAAATTCTCAGATACATGGGCCAGGAACCATCGCTGTCCACACTGGAGACACCACCTTATATTCCCGGACGTGCGGGCTCCGTCAAAATTGCGTCACAGGCCGTTTCCGTCGGCGAAATCGGGGAGATTCACCCGGAATGGCTTGAACGCTGGGGAATCCGTATGCCGACCGTTCTCTTCGAGATCAATATGGGGCTGATCTATCCGGATTTGGCTGGAAAATCATAAGGAAGAAAAAGAGGAAAAGAGCCGGCTTCCGTCGTTCGCATCCGATACGGGGCCGACTCCTGGGATTTTGAGAATGGATAAAAAAAGGGTCAGGAAACGGCCTGCTTCGCTTTTTCTGTCAATTCACGAAAAGCTTCCGGCTGGTTCAGGGCAAGATCCGCAAGAATCTTCCTGTCGAGGGAAATACCCAGCTTCCTGAGACCGGCCATGAAACGGCTGTAGTTGATCGACTCCACCCGGCAGGCCGCATTGATGCGCTGAATCCACAACGAGCGAAATTCCCTTTTCTTGACCTTCCTGTCCCGATAGGCATAGGCAAGACCTTTTTCAACGGTATGACGCGCTGAACGGTACAGACGGGAACGGCCACCCCAGAACCCCTTCGCCAAATCCATGATTTTCTTCCGGCGGGACTTGTGAATTGTTCCGCCCTTCACTCTGGACATTCTTTTGCCTCCTTCTTCTCAGTTTTCCGGTGAGAATAACCCGAAAAATCCGTTTTTCAAATCTTTCCGGACGCTGGTTACCCCAGAACCTTCCGGATATTGTCGGCTTGCCCTTTTAAAAGGGATCCCGTCTTGAGAGAACGCGTCCGTTTCGATGACTTGGATGTCATCAGATGGCGCTTGTTCGTCTTGTGGTAGCGAATCTTGCCGGTTCCACTAACAAAAAATCGCTTGCTCGCTGCGCTTTTGACTTTCAGTTTCTTTCCCGTTGCCACAACATATCCTTTCGTTGGAGAGCGCGAAATCCCGGTTTTTACAGACTGTCCGGTTCGCCCTCGTCAGATTTTTCCCCACCGGCCTTTCCGGTCTTTCCGGCAGGTACGGCGGGCGCCAGCGTCATCGTCATATTGGAACCTTCCATCCGCGGAGGAACTTCCAGGACAGCCACCCCTTCGGTCGCCGCGATAATCTTTTGCAGGAGTTCCTTGCCGACTTCGGTATGGATCATTTCCCGACCCCGGAACATCATGCTGATCTTCGCCTTGTTCCCGTCTTCAAGAAACCGCTGGACATAGTTGATCTTCGTCTCAAGGTCATGCTCGTTGATATGGGGCCGAAACTTGACTTCCTTGATCTGCCCTGACTTCTGGTTCTGTTTCATGGCATGAACCTTCTTGCTCTGTTCATACATGTACTTCCCGAAGTCCATCATCTTGCAGACCGGAGGCTTGGCGGTGGGAGACACCTCGACCAGATCATACCCCAGTTCTTCGGCCTTCTTGATGGCCACATGGGTCGGGAATATTCCCAGCTGTTCGCCGTCCGGACCGATCGCCCGAACTTCCTTGATCTTTATCTCATTGTTGACACGGGGTTTTGGATTGATTGATACCCTCCTCGTTAATCATTATCCGCGCGTGCGGGGCGCCATTTCCGGTGCCCAGCAGCGCGCGGAAAGGTCTGCCAGGGCCGAATCTACCGGGCACAGGTCCTGTTTTTGTCCTTCCCGCGAACGGATGGACACCCTTTTTTCCTCGACCTCCCGGTCTCCGACGATCCACATTTCCGGAACCTTCTCCATCTGCGCTTCCCGGATCTTGAAACCAACCTTCTCGTTCCTGAAATCCCCTTCGGCGCGGATGCCCATTTCCTTCATGCGCTCCAGCAACTCCTGGCCGTAAGGGATATGCCGGTCGGCAATCGTCATGATACGGACCTGTTCCGGCGCGAGCCAGAGAGGAAAAGCCCCCGTATAATGCTCGATCAGGATTCCGAAAAAGCGTTCGATCGAACCGAACAGGGCCCGGTGAATCATGATGGGGCGCTGGATCTCTCCGGACGCATTCCTGTAAGTCAGATCGAACTTCTCCGGAAGATTGAAGTCGACCTGGATCGTGGAGAGTTGCCATGCCCGTCCAATGGCGTCGTGAAACTTGATATCGATCTTCGGGCCATAAAACACACCCTCTCCAGGGTCAACCTCATACGGAATGCCGGACTCTTCCAGTGCCGTTCGAAGGGCTTCGGTCGCCATTTCCCAGTTTTCGTCCGTTCCGACGGATTTTTCCGGACGGGTCGAAAGGAAGACCGTCCGGTCGGTAAAGCCGAATCTCCCAACCATCTGGTCGACAAGCCCCAGAACCTGACGGATTTCTCCCGACAGATCCTCGGGCTTGCAGAAGACATGGGCGTCATCCTGGGTAAAGCCCCTGACACGCATCAGACCGTGCAGGGTGCCCGAGCGCTCGTAACGATAGACCGTTCCCAGCTCCGCCAGCCGGATGGGGAGATCCCTGTAACTCTGGACGCTCTCCCTGAAAATCAGGATATGGAACGGACAGTTCATGGGCTTCAGCTCGTAGGCAGTCCCTTCCGTTTCCATCGGACGGAACATGCTGTCCTGATAATAATCCCAGTGTCCCGACTGAATCCAGAGATCCAGTCGGGCGATATGCGGGGTGTAGACGTAACGGTAACCGTGGCGGTCGTGGAGAACCTTCCAGAGATCCTCGAGGGTCCTCCGGATCTGGCTGCCTTTCGGAAGCCAGAGAACGAGCCCAGCCCCTTTTTCATCGAGGGTCCGGAAAAGCCCCAGTTCCCGGCCCAGCTTCCTGTGATCCCGACGCTGGATCTCTTCCTGCATTTTCAGGAAAGCTTCCAGTTCCGCTTCGCTCTCGAAAGCCGTTCCGTAAATCCGCTGGAGGGAAGGGTTGGATTCGATCCCTTTCCAGTAGGCCCCCGAAGTCGACAAAAGCTTGACGGCGGGAATCTCTCCCGTCGATTCGACATGCGGCCCTCGACAGAGATCCACAAATTCGCCCTGTTCGTATACCGTGATCTCGGCCTCGTCCGGAATCCCCTGAATCAGCTCCAGTTTGAAGGGTTCATTCCTCTTGCGGAAAAGCTCTTCGGCATCCGGACGGCTGACCGGTTTTCGAATGATCGGAAGACGCGACCGTATGAGGGATTTCATTTCCGCCTCGATGCGCTCCAGATCCTCCGGGGTAAACGGGCGTTCATAACGAAAATCGTAATAGAACCCTTCCTCCGTTGCCGGACCGACTCCCACCTGCGCCGTCGGGTACAGTTTCTTGACGGCCTGCGCCAGGGTGTGGGCGGCGCTGTGCCGGAGCGCCTTGAGCGAACGCGTCTCTTTTTCAGTCATGCTGGTCTGATTCTCTTCAATCGTTTCTGCAACATATACGGGACGGTCCGCCCAGAAAAGACCTTTTTCTGGGCATGAAGAATCTTATAAAGATATTCAATGTCACGATCGAAGTCAAACGGTTGTCTCGCTGGCTGATCCTTCACCGGTTTCATACTTTTTCAAATTTCCGCACGACATCATGTTGACGCGATCGGGTTCCATCACACCGGAATGGAACGATATGGACGCGTATATCGCGAACGTGAGCATCGGTCTCATGTTCCCTGTATTCGCGAGGCTGGCCTTTTCCCTGGTGACCATCGACAGCTTCCTGAACGACCCCGCGCGAATCCCCACGGCGACGACCCCATTTCCCGCGCCTTGACAGACTCCCCGAATTTAGTTTATCTATATAAACAATAAATTACATTAAACTAAAATGGAGGGCAGAAATGGCAGCCGAAAAACCTGCGGAACCGATTGGCCAATTTCGGGTTCCGGGGATGGATGGAATTCATACGGCTCAAGAGGCGACTCGCAACCTTGGGCCGTCCCCATCTACGGAGATTCGATCACGTCACGATTCCCTCCACGACCTCGACGAAGCCTGCCGCTTCTATTGCGACATCTTGGGTGCCACGTATTTTATGAAGGTGGACGACGAAACCTTCCGGCGCTTCGGGCGCCCCCCCGCGCCGCGAAACGGAGAGGGCGCGCACCGCATCTCCCTTTATCTCGGCGGTCCCACCCGGCTAGACCTGTTCTTCCAAACCAAAGGTCAACCTTCGTCCGAGATCGGTCATCCTCACATCGCTTTCGAAGCCCGTCCCTCGGACCTCCTCTACTGGAAAGAACGCTTACAGTCATCGGGCATTCCGGTCGAAGGACCTTTGCAGCTGGGCCCCCCCGGACAGGCCTCCCTGTATTTCAACGACCCCTTCGGAAATCATCTGGAAATCACCTGCATGGGCTTTTGGAAAGACTTTCAGATCCGGCCTCCGTCGATGCCCGACCTGATCTGGCATCCGGGAAGGGTTCAATGACGGCGTCCAACGAGATCCCGCTCGTTCTCGGCGAACGCCTGGTGGAGTTCGTCAATCGGATTTCCCATCGAGAAGGCAAGGTTCTGGCCCTCATGAGCGAATATTCCGTGACACTTCCACAAGTCCTCATCCTGAAGTCCTTGGAGTCCTCGGGTGGCATGCCCCTCTCGAAAATCGCCGAGACGTTCCGGATGTCCTTGTCCTCCGCGAGCCAGATGGTCGACCGTCTCTGTCGTCAGCGATTCGCGGTCCGGCGAGAGGATCCGGGGGATCGGCGACAGAAGATCGTGCGCGCCACCTCGAAAGCCATCGATCTTCTCGCAAAGATACATCGGGCAAGGTCCGAAGAATACGCGGCGGGTATCGCACATCTCTCACCCCGTCTTCTCTCCGATCTGGATCAAGCCCTTCGACGGATCATCGACGAATGGCAAACACAGGAACGCCCCATGTCCGGAGAACAGGCTGGACCGGGAACGGTGAGGCACCGGTAGAAAGCGTTTATTTTGGAACGGGATACCGGATAGAATAATGCAACCAGTCTCTTCAGTACTTCGAATGCCACCGACTCATTCAGACACCGGAGAGCCATGATATCGTCCGGACGCCTGCCTCAATCCGAAAACATCGTTCAAGAAGGAGCGCATGTCTTCGAAAAACGCGTCGGTGCGGCCATCTGCACCATGCGGACCTCAATCCAGGAACCCCCGTCCGTCATGGAACTGGCCGAAGAGGCCCGCGTGACCCCATGGCATTTCATCCGCATGTTCCGCCGAACAGTCGGGATTCCTCCAGGAGAGTACCTGGCCGCCCTCCGGATCGAATCCGCCAAAACTCTTCTCCTGAAAACATCTGAAAAAGTAACGGACATCTGTTTCGATCTGGGCTTCAGCAGCCTGGGAAGCTTCACCAGCCGGTTCACGACACTGGTCGGCGTGTCTCCCGTCGCGTTCCGGAGACTGGCCGACGGGTTTTCTCCCAAGAGGCTCGAAAACCAGATCGAACTCCAGGAAAAATGGCGGAAATCACCTGGTCTCCGAGGCGTGATCCGGGCCCCTTCGTCCTTCTCTGGTCCTATTTTCGTGGGGCTTTTTCCCAAACCGCTCCCTGAGCGGTATCCACAGGCAAGCACACTGATGATGGGACCGGGCTCTTTCCATATCCCCGGCGCCGTTCCCGAAGGATTTCTCATGGCCGCCGGAATCGCCTCCTTCCACGACCCCATCTCCTACCTGATCCCAAATGACTGCCTTCTGGTCGGAGTCCTTCCCCTCGCCAATGCCCCCGATCCCGAGGAACTTGAGTTTCAACTTCGCCCTCCTGCCCCCATCGACCCGCCGATCCTCGTGGCCCTTTTGGCCTGTCTCGGACGACCGGAACCGATTCCATCGATGAGAGCAAGATAAGAGAAGCAGAGTCTTTCGAACCCCCCTATACTGTCATCATCCCAAACGGGAACATGCGATCCTTAGAATCCGTTTCATCCAAAAAAACCGTTTCAACCAAGGAGGATGTCATGAAAAGCGCTATCGACTGGTTCGAGATACCGAGCAAGGATTTTTCCCGTGCCATGAAATTCTACAACACGATCCTCGGCGAGCCGCTCAAGGACATGAGCGCGAATTTCAACGGTTCCTATGCGTTTTTCCCGATGGAGTTCCCGGGCGTCGGAGGCGCCCTGACCAGCGAAGACTGCACGGAGGGCCATCTGAATATCTACCTGAATGCCGGAGACGACCTGAACCGGGCGCTCGACAAAGTCAAGAGCGCGGGCGGCGAGATTCTCATGCCGAAGACCGCGATCGGCGAATATGGATTCATCGCGTTCATCAAAGATACGGAAGGCAATCGCATCGGACTTCACTCGATGCACTAAGCACTTCGTCGGTCGTTCGGGGGTAGGGATTCCCAACTGGTAAGGGCGTCGACCATGACCATGTCCCAGAAAATCACGCCGTTTCTCTGGTTTGACGGACGGGCCGAAGAGGCCGCGCGATTCTATACGTCGATCTTCAAAAATGCTTCTGTAAGCATTGACAACAAATACGGACAGGGGGAATGCAAACAATTTCACATAGGAGACCGTCAATGGAGAATGCCATGACAATGCCCGCAAAGAACACGGTTTGCCTCTGGTACGATGGCAGCGCCGAAGACGCGGCACGGTTTTACGCCGATACCTTTCCCGATTCGTCCGTCGGCGCGGTGCATCGTGCCCCGGGCGATTTCCCATCGGGCAAGCCAGGGGACGTATTGACAGTCGAATTCACCGTTATGGGCATTCCCTGCCTCGGGCTCAACGGCGGACCCGCGTTCACACACAACGAGGCGTTTTCATTTCAGGTGGCAACGATTGACCAAGCCGAAACGGATCACTATTGGAACGCGATCGTCGGCAACGGAGGTCATGAGAGCGCGTGCGGCTGGTGTAAGGATAAGTGGGGGCTTTCCTGGCAGATAACGCCGATCGCCCTGACGAGAGCAATCACCGATCCCGATCCCGCTGCCGCCAAGCGCGCGTTCGATGCGATGATGAAGATGAGAAAAATCGACATCGCTGCAATCGAAGAGGCACTTCGCGGTTGAGACACAGGCAGTCGATCTGGAGTTCAGTAACCCGGAAATCCGGAAAATCCAAAAACGCCGTGATAAGGTCGGAAGGCATCCGATAAACCCTCCGTATTGTCACATGGCCATGAACCATACGGAGTTTTCTTACTCCTCATCGGGTGATCCCTTTTATCCACACTTTCCCATCAAGAGACTTTTTCCGCATGAAAGAATGGAAGTCGTCGGAGGAGCCGTTTCGGGAGGGGCACGCCGGGAAAACACGATCGTCTACCTGAACGCCGGAGACAACCTGAACGGGGTCCTGTCAAAGATCGAGGGAAGTGGGGGAAAAATCCTGACCCCCCAAAACATTGATCGGTCCATACGGGTTCATCGCCATCATTCAGGACACGGAAGGGAACCAGGTCGGAATCCATTCGATGCATTGACGGAAATACCGATGATTCCGGGGCAGGCGGGGAATGCATCCGTACCTTGCCTGCCGCAGGGATTGGACATTGGGAACAAATCGTTTCCCTGGACTCGGAACCCTTTTCTTTCGGGTCAAGCAGTAACCTCCCTGAGGAGGTTTTCAGCCCCGGAGCCCAGGTCCCGTGCACCTCTCAAATCGTCCGCATTTCCCATCATGGACAGAAAGCATGTGGTTCTCCATGTTCCCGGTTATATGGGCGGCAACTTCACCAGGAAAGTTATTCACCGCCAAAAAAACAAGAATCAAAGCCAGTTTTCCTGCCATTTCCGATACTGGGGTGGACGCAAACCATAGCGCGCGATGTTGCCCTCGTGGAGACTCATCAGCGAAGTTTCAATCACCTCGATAAATCGCATCCGATTTTCCTGCGGAATATCCTCGTCGGCACGATGCTTGATGAACGCTGCAGCAGTCTTTTTATCCATCCCTCCTATAACGACCCTGGAGACCACATCAGTCACCAGTGCCCGATAGTACAAGCGGAACGGATCCGGTTCTCCCAATGACTGGCGTACCGCCACGTACCGTGCACATGATCGCTCATAGGCCCACACGAAAACGTCGCGCAGCAACTCGACGCGATTCAGTTCATAGACCCCTAATATTCCGTCGACGTAAGCTTTCTCAGGCACGTCGACGAAAGACAATGGGCTCAGATTCTCCCTGATAAGTGGCAGATTCGCAGCGAGTCGGGAAACGCGCTTGTTTACATCCTCGAACGTTTGCAGGTAGGGGAGGTGAACCATGGCGAAGAAGGCCTGCTCGAACGGATCGACAATCGCCGCGGCGGCATCGAGAATGCGGTTGAAGCACTCCTCGATCAGTTGTGGTACTTCCAGCGGATGGTAGACCGTGCCGGCGATCATGACCGGTATTGTGCGCAAACGTCCGCCGGCGGCCGGGTTGGCGAGCAGGTTTTCCGATAGCAACGCATGAAGGTTCAAAATGGTGTAACGGTTGAACCCGATCTCGGTGGCCTGTTCGACCATCAGTTCGATCGCGGCCTTGTGGTTCAGGATCATTTGTGTCTCACGGGCATCTTTTCCCTCGGCGGCCTCGCCCAACTCCAAGAGTCGTTCCGTATCAAGAAGGGAGTAAGTGTTGCCCTCAAGTCGACTGGAATTCCATGACAGGTCAATCAGCAAACGATTGTAAATCTGGTGCGCATAAGTCCCGGCTGGCCGGTGACCATCTGGAGAGCGACCCATTTCGAGCAGCCGCTGACGGATTTCCTGAGAGAGATAAAAGGTTTGGTTAGGCTCGTATATATCGAGAAATGCCCGGTTGTACCCGACCGGGTGGCGGTTTTGCATCGGCGCGCGGACTGTTTGTCGGACAACCTCTCCTTCCGGGGAAAGCGGAATGGTGACCGTCAAGTCGGCTGTTCCTTTGGCACTCATCTCCGACACTGCAGAAATTTTGACAGAAGGCCACCGGTAGCGGCTAGCCCGCCCAAGTCCTGTAACGATCAACCGTTGCTCGACAACAAGTTGCGCCAGACGGCGCTGTAAAGTGCGACGCGGGAGCTTCAACCCAAGCGCGTGGTTAATGTCCTCAAGGGAAGCCCCTTCAGGAAATCGGGCAACCGCTCGGACGACAGCGTCGAGTTCCGTCTGGGTGACCAGCTTGGGCATAATCGAGTCTCCAATATGGCGCGATTAGATTATAGCGCCACTTTAAATGGCGCGATTAGATTATAGCGCCACTTTAAATGGCATGCATCACTTTGAAACGTTATTGGGAGAGTGAGTGTCATGGGGACAAAATCTTGGGATCGACCGGGAAGAATAACTTGGCACAAAGTGGGAAACATCACGAAACCGTTTACCATTCTCATCATCAGCAATGAAACCGAATTTCATGGATAATCAGGTACTTTTTTTGCTCTCCTCAAGAATGAGCCGGACGAGTTCCGATGCAAACTCCGATTCGGCTGCCCTGATCTCCGGGAAGAACCCGGTTCCGCGACCTTTGAGCTCATGAATCTTTCGGTGCAATCTCCCGGCCTGCCGGCCGGAAAGCCCCCGGTTTTCCAGGAAAAGGGTATTGGGGCAATCCTCGATCGGGACATGGTACCGGGAAATCTCCATCATTGAACTGGCATGCGTTATCCTCCAGTGAAGGGCGAGCGCTCCCAGTGCTGTTTGTGGTACAAGGATGGGGGAATAACGGGAAAAATGTCCAAACCATCCCACGACGTCCTCCGCCGGCATCGGGGTCGCCAGAAAAAATCCTTGTCCATAATGGGCTCCCAAAAAAGATGCAACCTCCACCTGCTCGGGAAATTCGAGACCCTCGACAACCACTTGCATGTCCAGGTCTCTCCCCAGCTGGACAAGCATACCGACAAAGCTGACGGTCCTGAAGGGATCCGTCCGGGCCTTCCTGATCAGGCTCTGGTCCACCTTGACAACTTCGAACGGAAGGCTGCTGAGGCGGTCAAGGCTGCTGTATCCGGACCCAAGGTCATCCATCACGATATGGATTCCCATCCGGGAAAGCTCGGAAAGCTTGGCCACGAACGATTGGTCCATCTCCATCTGAAGACTTTCAAGAATTTCCAGATACAGCCGGTTCGGGGCCAGGTTTTCCCTTCGGAACGTTTTCCGGAGCCGGGGAATAAAATCGGCCTGCAGAATCACGAAAGGCGGAACATTGACGGAGACACCCAGAAGCAATCCCCGGGATTCCCACCTCCGGATTTCCGACAGGGATTGGTCCAGTCCCTGCCAAAAAAGCCGATCCAGTTCCTGCTCTCCCAGGACGCCGATGAACTTTCCCGGGAGGATCGTTCTCCCGTCTTCGAGTTCCAGACGGGCCAACGCCTCCACCTTGGCCGGTGGGCCTCCCATCAGGTCGACCACAGGTTGATAGACCATCCGGAGACCTCCGGAAAAAAGACGGTCCCGCCAGTGCCGGGTGACCGTTTCTGACAGGACAGGGTGAGAGCCCATCCGGGAGATCAGACCGGTGACCCTCCTCGCCAGTCCTTCGCAAAACAATCCCATCCACCGGGATTCGAACTGACCGGGAAAGGCTCCGGAAAGATGAAGAACATAGGCGACTTTTCCCTGCACGTCAAAGATCGGAATGGCAGACGTGCTCCGGATCCCCATCTCCCGGTAGACGTCCCGCCAGGGCAACAGACGGGGATCGGAACTCGCGGACGAAGATGTGACGATCTGACCGTTCAGCCACGCGAGGGGGACAATTCCGCCCCCCTCCGGAAGGGGGGAATTGAGGACGGGAGGGCCACCGCCCCTGGAAAGAAACGCCAGATATTTCTCCGGAACCAGGCGGCTCAGTACCGGGATGAACACCCCTTCCCGGTCGGGCCTGAAAAGGACGGCGCTCACGATGCCGGGAAGATGCGAGACACTCTCCAACTCTATCTCCAGCACTTCCGGCAAAAGTGTTTCCGATTCCGGGAGAGGCCTGGCGAGCAGGGCCTGATAGGTAGCCGTGGTCGTTTCCAGACCCTGGTACTGGCCTTCTGCATCATCCTTGAAACGCGAAAGAAAAATGGACATCAAACCGACCTTCTCCTCCTGCCGGAGGGGAGACCGGAATACCTTTTCCTGGAACAGGCTCTGGAAAAGACGGAAGGCTTCATCAACCTGGGATTTGTCCACACCAACGAGCGCATGAACCCGACCCATGACCTGTCCATTCGCGAAGACAGTTTCGCGTGAGACCCCAGCAGACAGTATCTGATTGAGATGCTCGGCCTGCTTGTTCCGCAGATGCTGCATTTCCTCCAAAGTCAACCGCTCCAGAATCTCCCTGACCGGAGAAATCAGACGGATTTTCTCATAAAACTCGCGGACGAACTCCTCGGTGGCGGAGATCCGGAAGGAGGCTGTCCGCTCCAAAAAACGGACCGCCTCCTCACCGTACGGATCCATGCCATAGGCCGGAGCTGATTCCCCGGCCGCTTCCCGCGACTCCCACCTTCGCCAGAAGAGACTTCTGTCGTGCTTTCGGGCCTTCGATGTATACAGGGCGTTGTCTGCCCGTCTCAGGAGAAGATCCGGCTCTTCACCGTCCAGGGGATACAACGCGACACCGGCAGAAAGATCGAGATTCGCCATCCTCCCTTCTCCCAGATTGAAAGGTGTGAGGACGATGCCGCGCAACCGCTCAAAGACCGGAATCAGGTCTTCGACCTTTTTCAGGCCTTCCAGCACAAGAACAAACTCGTCCCCTCCCATCCGGGCCAAAAGCTCGTCTTCCCGACGGATTCTTCTGAACCGCTCGGCCAGCTGCCGTAAAACCAGGTCGCCCGCCGCATGCCCGTTCTGGTCGTTGACTGTCTTGAAATTGTCCAGGTCCAGCATGCAAACGGCCATCAGGGAACCGGTCCTCCGTGCGCGGGCCACAGCCCCGTCCAATCCGTCCTCGAGGCTCAGCCGGTTGGGGAGGCCGGTCAACGGATCCTGTCGGGCTCTCAGGGATTCCCTGGCCACCTGGCTGACAAGCTTGTTCCTGATATCGAACTCCGACATCCTCTGCCCAAGAAGGCGGCCTATTCGCCGGCAATGGTCCTGGAGATCCGCATCCGGCTTTTCCTCTCTCCGGGATAACAGAAGGAGGATTGCATCCAGGATGTCATCGCAGAACACCGGCACAGCGACCCCTGTTTTCCATCCTTTCGCGGACGCCTCCTCTCCTCCCGTCAACAGGGATGTCTCCGGTTCACCGACAACAACCATCTCCCCGGACTCCCAGCAACGCTGGAGAAAAGAAGGCCCCTTTCCTTTCGAATCCGACAACTCCAATCCGGTAATCCTGTCGGATCCGGCTCCCGCACGCGCCAGATCAGAAAACTGACCGGCCAGAACGGGTTTTCCGATCCACGCGGCATGAAACAGGTCTCCCCTGACAAGCGTCCGGCAGACTTCCTCCATCATCTCTCCGGGTTCCCGTGAACGAAGGACCACTTCCGAGACGGAAACAAGGGATTCGTAAAGGTTTTCCACAACCTGAAATCTCTTTTGAAAATCCAGACGGGAGAGGAATCCTTCCACGTCACGGGCCAGTGATTCCAGGAAAACAACCATTTCCGGAGGAATGTCCTGCCGGACAAAGCCGACTGAAAGCGTCGCGTGTATCCGTCCCCGAAGAAAGACGGGTGAACACACTGCACATTCCGGATCGACAACCGTCCTCTGGTCCTTCCAGGCGATCTCAGCGGGATTTCCCTTCGGGACAAACTGCTCCAGTTTGCGGACGTCCCCTTCGACAGAGAACAATGCCCAGAGCCCGCTTTTGTCACGGGCACCCGCCCAGGCAAGAGAAGCTCCCGGCACATCCAGTAGCCGCAGACAAATTCCGGAAAACACGGACGATCCTTCGGATTCTGCATTTAAAAACCCCCTGCAGGACTCCAGGATCCGGTCCAGCAGGAATGACTCTTCCCGTCGGGATTTCTCGTTCCCTGCGGATTTCTTCATGTCAGCCCGTCCGATTCCGAAAACGGAGTTCTCGCTTCAAACAAGGCGAGAAAGGCGGCTTGCATCGTCCGGCGACCGTCACCGGGACGGGATGCTTCCCACTCCAGCGCTTTCTGGAAAATGTTCCGTGCGTGGCGGACAACAAAAGTCCACGGGGCCTTTTCCAGGATCAGCCGGCATCCCAGCAGGAGGGAAGCCAGCGTGCAGCCCCCACCGTGGAGAGCAGGAAACGAAATGGCAGGATATGACAACGACAAATTTTCTTGTGAAGAAACGTACACGTCGATTTTTTCCTCTCCGGGCGCATGCCCCCCCTTGAGATAAACGGCGCCCGGGCGATAACGGGAAAGGATCTCCAGCGCCGCCTCTCGCATCTCTTTTTCTGAAGGGACAACCTCCCGCCCGAGGAGAAGCGAAGCCTCCGGCAGGTTGGGGGTCACCAGGGAAGCGTGGGGGAAAATCCGGATCGCCAGTGCCCGGTAGACTCCCGCATCCAGAAAGGGGGCTCCCGTTCCGAACCGGAAAATCGGATCGAGGATAACGGGAACGCCGGGGGAAAGTTCCGACAGAAAAGAGGAAAGAGGTTCGAAAAGGGTTTCGGGTAAAAGACCTACCCTGATACCGGCGGGGTTTTCGACTTCCCGGAGGGCATCGGTCATCTCACAAAAAAGGCCCGGCGGTACAGGAAAAACCCGGCGAACCTCCCGGACATTCTGGACGGTCAGGGAGGTGGGGATTCCCCGCGCTTCCAGCCCCAGAGCGCTTAAAACACGCAGGTCCTGATGCAGCCCGGCTCCGCCGGAAGGATCAACCCCGGCAAACACCCATACAGGATCCCGATGGATAAATGGCAATTCTACCGCCCGGGAAGGGAAAGACGGACCCAACCCTGTCCGGCCAAAAGCATCGGATTGACATGCTGGCCATCCAGAACGGCACCGTAATGGAATACCGGACCTGTAACGCGACCAGTGTGGCCGACATGGCCCATGACCTCCCCCTGCATGACCTTGTCTCCCGCCTTGACGCGAAAATCTCGCAGGTGGAGGTATTCCGTCATGAGTCCTCCGCCGTGATCCACGATGATCATGTTTCCGTCATAGTAAAACCGGCCTGCCAGAACCACCGTTCCGTCATTGGCCGCCCGAACCGGGGTCCCCTCAGGCGCATCAATGTCCTCTCCCATGTGACGGGACATGGGCTTCCCGTTCAGAATGCGGACTGCGCCGAAATCATGGGTCACCTTCCCCGTCACCGGAAGACGGAAAGGACGAAAAAAGCCGATGGGGGTCCGGCGTTCAAGAACTGCGTGGATCTCCCGATTTTCCTTGCGTATTCTTCGCAAAAGGGAAGCGGGGGGAGAAACATATTTGGACCGGACATGCAGTCTTGAAACCAGGAACGTCCGTGAAACAATCCGGACCGGAACCTTTAGTCCCGTTTCGGCCACTTCCAGCATGTAGATCCCCGGTTTTTTCGTAAAATCCACTCCAATCAACGCCAGCCGGCTTCCGTCCGGAACCCCCCGGAAAAGGGCCCCTTCTCCCGAGCGCGGCAACACCTGCATTTCCAGTGTTTTTCCGAGAAAAGCGATACGGCGTCCCCGCCCGGAAGGAGGTTCAGCCACCCAAAAAACACCCCCCTGGACGACGGAAATCCCTGCCGTTTCCGCACTGCCTTGAGCGACCCGGAAAGACAGGAGAAAGCAAAGCATGGGAAAAATCCACCACCGCCCTGTTCCGGTTCTCATCGGCCTTCTTCTCCACCGCGGATCCAGCTCCTGCGCAAAGAAAAAGCCCTGGAGCGGGTATCCTCCGCATAGGCCAGAGGACCCATGACCGCAAAACCCGTTGCACCGGACAAACGCACTCCTGGAACGTTTTCCTCCATAATACCCCCTATAGCCAGAACAGGCACAGGGACGGACCGGACGATTTCCGAAAGGACCGAGAGTCCCAGAGGCGCTCCAAAAACCCTTTTGGACGGGGTATCAAAAACCGGCCCGGCGACAAGATAGTCCGCACCTTCGGAAAAGGCTTTCCTGGCCGCTTCGACCGAGTGCACCGATACCCCCAGGTTTAGAGCAGGAGCAACCCTCCGAAAATGGGACAGGGGCAGATGGTCTTCCGGAAGATGGAGTCCCCAGGCCCCGGCCTCGAGGGCAACATCCAGACGGGAGTTGACGACCAGGGGGAAGCCTTGCGGGAGGGATTCGGCAAGCAAAATGGCCAGATCAAACAAGTCCCGCGCGTTGCCCTCTTTTCTCCGCACCTGGATCGCCGTAACCCCACCGGATACGGCTTCAACCGCCCGCTGTACAAGGGGTTTTGCAGGGATATCCTCCGGGGTGACATACATCAGCGGGAAAAGAGGGGTCAAGAGGCTTTTCTCTGCGCTCAGGAAGGCACTCCAGGCGCAAGCATCCCCTCCAGAGGGGAAGAGGCGTTGGCATAAAGTTTTCGGGGCATGCGACCGGCGAGGAAGGCAGCTCTTCCCGCGTCGACGCCCATCCGCATCGCATGCGCCATCAATACAGGATCTTTCGCTTCCGCAATGGCCGTGTTCATCAGCACCCCCGCGCAGCCCATTTCCATCGCGATTGCGGCGTCCGAGGCCGTACCAACGCCCGCGTCCACAATGACCGGAACTCCGACCGTCTCCTGGATAATCCGGATATTATAAGGGTTCCGGATTCCCAGACCGGACCCGATCGGAGCCGCAAGGGGCATCACGGCAGGACAGCCGGCATCTTCCAGTTTTTTGGCGATGATCGGATCGTCGCTCGTGTAGGGAAAAACGATAAATCCCTCCTTTACGAGGATCCTGGCCGCCTCGACAAGCCCGACGACATCGGGAAAGAGCGTACGGGGATCACCGATCACTTCAAGCTTCACCATGTCCGAAATCCCCGCTGCCCTTGCCAGCCTGGCGTACCGGAGGGCCTCTTCGACCGTATAGCAACCGGCGGTGTTCGGAAGAATGCGAAACGTGTCCGTCGGCAGGTAATCGAGCAGATTCGGTTCGTCTTTCTTGAGAATGTTGACGCGACGGACGGCAACCGTCACCACATCTGCGCCCGAAGCCAAAATCGCCTCCCTTGTCTCCTCAAAGGACTTGTACTTTCCTGTCCCGACCCACAAGCGCGAGCGGAAAGTGATTCCCGCTATCCGGAGACTGTCTTCCCGGTGGCTATCCGATGCTACCGACCCCATTTCTTCGTCTCCCTTCGATTCCGCCTATTGAAGCGATAAAAAACCTTATAAACCAATGATCCTATTTTACAGCCAGAAAGGGGAATGAACAAGGCCAATCATGCCCGGAAGACATGACAGGCATCCGGCCCCAGCCTGAATGCCACGCGATGGTGTCATACGCATCCGATCTGTATTAGAATGAAAAAACCTGTCACAGTGAGGGTACTCGTCCGAGTCAGGAAGAAGAAAACCTTGGATCCCGGGAGCATTGCGCCTATGAACCAGGAAATCCCCATAAACACCGGACAGAAAAAAGAGACTTTCTTTTATCCGTCCGAAGAAATCCTGAAAAACGCCCACGTCAGGGACTATGACTCCCTCTACCGGGAATCAATGGAAGATCCGGACACGTTCTGGAGCAAGGCCGCTTCCGAGCTCGAATGGTTTTCTCCCTGGACGAAAGCACTGGACTGGGACCCCGAAACCTTCACAGGACGCTGGTTCCCAGGAGGAACGACCAATATCGCTTACAACGCGCTGGACCGTCATGTGGCCGCGGGTTTCGGGAACAAGGTGGCCCTCATCTGGGCAGGAGACGGCCAGGAAGAGCGCATTTTGACTTACCGGCAACTTCTGGACGCAGTGGAGCGTCTTTGCCACGGATTCAGAAGCCTGGGACTTGAAAAAGGGGACCGGGTGACTATCTTTCTCCCGCCGACTCCCGAACAGGTCATCTCCATGTTGGCCTGTGCCCGGATGGGACTCGTGCATTCCGTCGTCTTCTCGGGATTTTCGGAGGCGGCCCTCAAAAGCCGCATGGAGGATGCCCAGCCCCGCATCCTGATTACAGCGGACGCCGGTTTCAGGAGAGGGAAGGAAATCCCTCTTCTGAAAACAGCCCGCGCAGCCCGGCAGGGTATCCTGTCCATCGAACACACGGTCGTTGTCCGGAGAAAGGAACCAGAGGGCGCACTGGGGTCTGGAGAGGTCCCGTTCGACCGGCTTCAAGAGGACAATCGGAAAAAAGGCCCTTTTCCTCCGATTCACGCAGGCACGGATGATCCCCTGTTCATCCTGTATACATCGGGAACGACCGGGAAACCCAAGGGGATTGTTCATGTCCAGCCCGGATACATGGTTGGGACTTACCTGACCACCCGATGGGTTTTTGATATACGGGACAAGGACGTTTATTTCTGCGTTGCGGATCCGGGGTGGATTACGGGACACAGCTATATCGTCTACGGCCCCCTTTTGAACCGGGCCACGATCCTGCTGGCCGAGGGGACTCCAGACTGGCCGGATCCCGGCCGGTGGTGGAGGCTGATCGAGAAATACCGGGTCACAGTCTTTTATTCGACGCCCACAGCCGTCCGTCTCCAGATGCGTCATGGGCAGCATTGGCCGGCCAATCATGACCTGTCGTCCCTCCGGCTATTGGGATCCGTCGGAGAACCCATCAATCCTGAGGCCTGGCTGTGGTTCCGGAAGGTGACGGGAGACCGGTTGCCCATCATGGACACCTGGTGGCAAACCGAAACCGGCATGCATATGATCACACCGCTTCCGGTCACGCCACTGGTTCCCGGATCGGCAACGAAACCGTTTCCAGGGGTAGAAATCGATATTGTCGACAAGAACGGCCAACCGGTTCCGGTTGGAGAAAGCGGACTCGTCGTCATCAGGAAACCCTGGCCTGCCATGTTTCGGACCGTTTTCAAGGATCCCGAACGCTACCGGCAGTACTGGACGGAAGTTCCCGGCGTGTATTTTTCCGGTGATTCCGCCCGCAAGGACCATCATGGCCACTTTCACCTGATCGGCCGTATCGACGATGTCATCAAAGTGGCAGGACATCGGCTGGGAACCGCGGAGGTTGAAAGCGCCCTTGTCTCCCATCCCGCGGTGGCGGAAGCCGCTGTGATCGGCAAGCCGGATCCGCTCAAGGGGGAAAGTCTCAAGGCGTTTGTTATCCTGAGACAGGGTCATAAACCGGACTCCGAGGAAGGCATTCAGGCCTTGCAAAAACGGATCAAGCACCATGTCAGGGAAGAACTCGGAGCCATTGCCCAGCCTGACGAAGTTGAAATCACCGACTGGCTTCCCAAAACCCGCAGCGGCAAGATTATGCGCCGTGTCCTCCGGGCCCGTGAGCTCGGTCTCCCGGAAGGAGACACCTCGACACTCGAAGACTGATCACCACAGGAAGGATTTTCCATCATGCCCGCTTCAGACAAGCCCCTGGTCAAGAAACTTCTCCATACCCGCATGCGCGTCAACGATCTGGACAGGACTGTCCGTTTTTACCGTGACATTCTGGGTCTGCGTGTTTCCAGAACCTTTACCTCTCCCCGGGGGTCCCGCATCGCTTATCTCTGGGTACCCGGATCCGACGTGGAACTGGAGATCACGGAATTCAAAGCGTCAGGAGAAGTCAATGTTCCCCCGGACCTTGTCCATCTGGCCTTCGAAGTCGACAATATGGACGAAACAGTCGACCGTCTCTCCGCGATGAACGTCCCTGTTACAGATGGCCCGACACACACGGGACACAGTGTCTTCGCATTCATCGACGCTCCGGAAGGGTATGAGATTGAGCTGATCCAGTCTGTCCACACGACGCCCTCTCCTTCGACGTTATCTGGAGGAGAAGAGCTGGAGCTGGGCTCAATCGGCCCAGACTCCTCCCCCGAAATGCTCGTGGAACTCTCGCACAGCCTTGATCGGTGGGTTCGGGAAACGGTTGCCGGCCATCCGGCAACCCCTCCTGAAGCCCTGCTCACGCTTTCCATGGACCCGGACCCTCTGGTCCGGGAAGTTGCCGCTCAGAATCCGTTTCTCCCAGAGGAGGCTTTTCAGGTTCTGTCACGGGATCCCAAGGAGGTGATCCGATCGGTCCTGGCCAAAAACATCTCCCTCTCCGAGGATATCGCCCGGACACTCCTCGCAGACCCGTCTCCTTGGGTCCGCGAGTCCCTGGCATGGAATGAAGCCCTGCCGGACGGCATACTGGAAATCCTTCACAAGGATGAGCATCCGGTTGTCCGGAGCGCAGCAACATTCACTCTTTCAGAAAAACACCGTCAGAAAGGATAGCAAAACGTCCTTATCGGTCGAATCCCGGACATCGAGTGGTGGGCAACTGTCCCATCGCGGGAGATTCCGGCGGCAAGCATCTCTGGTCAGGGAGTGTCTGCCTGGAAAGGCCGCTTCCTGCAGGAACCCACTGGCATAACACCTTTTCATGGAACAAATTTCCGATCTTTTATGGACGTTCGATCCCGGCCCCCGGGATCCCCGCGTGAAGCTTTTCTTTCCTTCGCGTCCGATGAACGAACAGGTGGACCATCAGGACCCGTATGCTTTCTATAAACCCATGCGATCTTTTTCTCAAGAGAGTGTCTGTCTGGATTAGCCTCCATGTTGCCAGGAACATGGCAAGCACGTCACAAAATGGACTCTAAAGGCCTGTTTCTCGGGTATACAGTCGGAGCCTGACGCATGCTCCTTCCGCAAGATCCCGTTTTCAGATTTTCACAAGGAAAACGGAGGGTTCACTTTTCCGGCCATCAGCTTAGGTGGGGGGCAGATTCGGATCGTGCCGGAGAAAGAACGTCCAGTAAAGATAAAGGTATGTTCCCTGGAAAAAGGCCGCGAGAAGAAATGGCCAGACAGTGTGTCCCGCATGGAAGAGGGCTCCTGCGAGAAGCGGTCCGGCCGCCATGGGGATCTGGGTGGAAACGATATGAATCGTGCCCGCCAGTCCATGCCGTTTTTCCCCCACAAGGTTCAGGCTCAACGATTGCCTGGATCCCACCGATCCCTGGTTGAAGACAGATCTGAGCACGTAAATGAAACAGGCCATACCGAACGTGGGGGTCACCGGGAGGATCAGCAGCATCAGAAGACCTGCCAGTCGTGTCAGAAGAACGGATCGCACAATGCCGACAACAAGGGAAAGGCGTGCCATCAGGTAGGAGGCGGCCGCAATCAGAAGATAGTTGATGGCAAAAAGCGCCCCCAGACTTTGGGGTCCTTTGCCGAAACGGACACTGAACCACCAGGCCAGCAGGGGGAAAAAAAGCCCGATCCCCAGTCCGTTTGTGGCATTGGCCAACACCAGCCTTCTTAAAAGACGGTTTTCTTCAGCCCGGGATCGTTGTCCGGAATGTGATGGGCCGCTCTCCTCACGGGGAGGAGGTTCGCGAGAAAGGAAGACCAGAATCGAGGACAGAAGCAATACCAGGGAAAAAACCGGAAACACCGTCCTGTATAGTGCCGGACCCTCCACCCGACCTGCGAGGACGGAGGGAAACATCCCCAGAAAGGCACCAATGCCGATTCCGGCAAAACCCGCCATGTTGCTGAAACTGTAAAGAACTCCCCGGCCGGCAGGGTTGACCATCCGTCCCAACCATGCGAGCTCGACCGGAGAAAATGGACCGGAAGAAGCGCCTGCGCCGATGCCGAATCCGCAGAGCAGCGAACAGGTCCACAAAATGACCGGCGCGTTAGAAAACCAGGGTCCCAGGGAAATGACACCTTGCAGAATACTGATGAAGAGGAGGACCGGTCGGGCCCCAAGCCGGTCGACAAGGGGCCCGGTCAGAAGGATCAGGACAATCTGGAAAAAGATTCCGGCTGTAAACAACCCTCCCAACTGTACGGGGGTCCACCCGAGCGCCCGGAGATAGAGGGTGAAGTCGACCAGAAGAACCCCCTGAGCTACGCTTCTCAGCCACCGGGCAGAGATCAGAAGCCAGACGGAGGGGGTACCGGGCAAAAGTTCCAGGACGGACGAACTCATGAGGCGGGCCGGATTTCCCGTTCAACCCAAAGGGGCCCCCCTGAAAGGGTTTCCCCCATTCGGTGGTTTCCGGACATTCCTATTTGCCGGAAGCTTTCAGATGATCTCCCAAGAATGAGGACACCAGTTTCCAGGCCGGTCTGGCAGCCTGCTCCAGATAAGAACCGCGTTGCCAGCAAAAGAACCCATGAAGGGCGTCCGGATATACCCCCATCAGGTAAGTTTTGTTGAGTCCGCTGAGCGTTTGGGCAATCCGTCCATGCTCTTCCGGGGGAATCGACTCATCCTTGGCCCCGTAGAGAAGAAGAACGGGAGCGGTGATCTTTCCGGCCCCGGACAACACTTCGGGCCGGCCCAGCTGGTCGAGTCCCTCGTGACCGATGGATCCTCCATAGAAACTGACACCCGCTTTCAGACGTTCGGGAAACGTCGACAGGGAAAGGAAGGTCAGTCTCCCTCCCATGCAGAAGCCCATGGCCCCGATCCGGCTTTTCTGGACATCCCCCTGTTTTTCCAGCCAGTCCAGTGTCTGCCGGGTCTGATCCATCACAATGGAGTCTTTCAACCGCGCCAAATGTCCGATTGCTCCCTGAAAATCGGTGTATTCGTATGTTTTTCCCTCAAACAGGTCAGGGGCTACTGCGATAAATCCCTCGGAAGCCATCAGGCGCAGGACATCTCGGATATATCTGTTGACCCCGAAAGCCTCCATAAAAACAATGACGGCCGGATGAGGACCCGGCCCCTTTGGCCTGGCGATCGCCCCGCCCAGAGAAGGAGACAGACGACAATCTTCTGCAGTTATTTCTGAAAGGGACGGCCGATGGAGAAATGAAGGGATGTTTTGCTGCTCTGTCATATTCAAGACCTCCTGTCCGTTAAAAAAAGATGGAATACAACATGATATTCTAACAATGGATTTTCCCCAATGCACCTGCATGGCCGGGGGGGCCACAGACGGGGGGTGCCCCCCGCCCTTGATACCCGGTGGAATATTTTTTATGGAAGGACCGGAAATACCGGCAAATAAAGCGGGAAACTGGAAGGTGCGCGGAATCGGCTGGTTAATGGCGGCTGGATGTCTGGAAGCTTCCACCGGGTCCAGAGGCCGGAAAGAACAGGTGAGGGTCCCTTTCATCACTGAAAGCCCCACCACCTGCCCTTTTCCTTGTTACACTGGCACGGATCCACATCCCGAAGGATCCATGGACTCTGTTATACCGAAAGATTCTGGAAAAAAAATGGAAGAATATGGAGACCGTCGTCACATTTTTCAAAACGGGGACCTGATATCGACACTTCACCTTCCCGTGATATCGGACAGGGGAATCGCTACGATCCAGTCCCAGCTATTCGCCAGGTAGACTGTTCCTCCGATAACGACCGGGCTGACAATCCCCATCCGGCCCCCGACAGTCTTCCGGGCAATCTGCCGTCCCGTTTTCGGATCCAGGACATACAGACTGTCCTCTGCCGCAATGTAAAGACGATGGTGGAGGTAGGTCGGAGCGGATCTGGCGGAAGAAACCCGTTTCCATCTCCAGATGAGCTTTCCGGTCAGGAGGTTCCGTGCTTCATACTCCCCATTGACCGGTGATCCGACATAGACGACAGAACCATGGATCATCGGAACGCCCCCCTTGAAAGCCGGAGGAACGGGGCCCCGACCCATCTTTTTTCTCCAGAGGGGTTTTCCGGAGACGGCGTCAAACGCTTCGATCACGGGTTGAAGGGTCGGCTTGCCGAGAACCTTTCTGGGGGCCGTTACAGTATCCATCACAACGATCCCGTGGCTGACTGCCGGAGAAACATCTCCCATTCCGGTGTTGGCGGCGCCTTCAATCGTTTCGCTCCACATGACCTTTCCCGTCCTGGCATCCAGACTATAGAGCCGAGGAGGGACTGCCATGGCCAGAAATATGCGCCCACCGGCGTAAGCCGGGCTTGACATGTTGTCATTACCCTGCAGTCGGGTTACCCACAAGCTTCTGCCCGTCCGCCGGTCCAGCGCATGAACACCCCCCGAACCCGTGGCGAAAAACAGGGTATGACCTTGAATCGCGGGTGTCGGCATCACCTCGCCCACCGATCCATAATGCCAGATTAAATGACCCGTCCGCCGGTCCAGCGCGTAGATCCCGTTGTAACTGACATCCATCCCCCGGACCGCCCGGCCTGTCCGCCGGAATCGGACGACATTGGCAAAATTGAAACCGACCCCGCCTGCAGACAGGTAGACGAACCGCCCCTTCACCACCGGATTCCCCATCAGATGATTCCCGACAGGGCTGTTCCGCCAAATGAGTTGTCCTGTTCTGGCGTTCAGGGCATAAGCAAACATGTCGTCGGATTCGGCGTAAACAATCCCGTCCACAACGGACACACCAAGGGCGTTGCCATAAAACTGGGTCTGAACAGCCCCCGCTTCAGTTTCCCCATAGGTCCGGGCTCCAAAAGGCTTTTTCTTCCAGAGAGGCCATGCCCGGGCTTCGGCAAACCGCCATCCGACTCCTCCGGAAAACCAGGAAGGACCGGATCTTTCCAAACGAAAAGCCGCATTGTGGGTCGCATCCCGATTCATCTGCTCCCAGACCATCGGTCCAAAAAAGAGGTCGGGTCCGGTCGGTGCGTTCTGAGGGAGATAAACTCTGGCAAAAGGCCCCTGGGGCGCGACGGGCACTGTTTCCGCAAGTGAGGGTGCTGGCCCGAATATCAGACAAACCAGGAAAACCGCAAGACGATACTGGAAGATCAGGCTGCTGGTCACTGGAATTCTCCTTTTTCCGGGATGGCTCCCAATCTCCCCCCATCCATCCGGTCCCTGAGAAATCCCCTCGAAAACCGGGAAGGGGCTGTAAAAATGCGCGGTCTCTTCGCTCAAAAAAAGGGCACCCCGAAAGGTGCCCTTTTCGCTGAACATACCCCGTCACATGCGGTGATTCGACTCCATCATCCCATGATGCATCATCATCATCTCACGCCAAAGCTTCTTGACCTCCATATACTGCTTGGGGGAGAGAACCATGTGCGCCTTGGATACCATATCGACGTAGTCGTGCATGATGATCTTCTTGTGCGCCAGGATCTTGTCCATGTCTTTCTTCACATCGTCGGTGTCGATTTTCCGGTGCATCATGTCATTCATGATGTCCATATGCAACACCTTGATGTCCGCCTTTTCCATGATTACCGATTTTCTGAAGGTCACCTTGAGCTTCATGAGACGGTTCACCTGGTCGCGCGAAAGGCCAAGCCGGTCCTGGTTCATCAGGTAAAATGGGATCGGACCGCCATGCATCATCATCCGCATCATCATCCGGTGATGGTCCATATGGGCCTCTGCCCGAGGAACCCCGGCAAATCCGATCAATCCGATGGCCAGTACAAACACCAGTGCCCTGGCAATTCTTACGTTCAACATACGTTCCTCCTGTCGGATATTAGGTTCGGGAGAAATTCTCCATTTTCGGAGAACTCCTCACAGCATGGACAGTTTTGCCACAGGATCCTTGAAAAATGATGGAAGACAGGGAAATTTATACAGGGAGTTCGATCTGCAATTCGGTCCCGGACTGGGCCGCACCGGATTCCGCAAGGTTACGGATAAAAATTTTTCCCCCATGTACCCGGACGATGGCTGCCATGATGACCGAACCCAGCCCCAGGGATATTTCAGAATCAGACAGGGCGCGGTCGGAAGAAAATCTTCGTGTCCTTCGTTTCCCGAACGAATCGGCCGCTTCCGGATCGATTCCCGTTCCGTCATCGACCACACGTATCCGAGCCAGGGAGGTTCCGTCAGGTTTTTTGATTCGTTCCAACGTGACCTCGACGGTGGATCGGGCATATTTTCGCGCATTCTGAAGTGCATTACGGAACAGCCGTTTCAGGAGAATCGGATCACCGATCACCTTCAGGGATTTGGTATCGGTGACCAGCCTGCTGGCAACCGGACGGATATTATCACCCTTGTCGTCCCGCTGCTGGAGCTCGGATTGCAGGAGCTGGAAAAGGTCAACTTCCTCAGCCGTTTTCCGGTATTTGGGATCTCCGACTTCAGCAATAAAGAACAGGTCATCGATCATTCGCAAAAAATAACGGCTTTCCGCCTGAATGATCCGCACGAACCGATCACGCTCCGCAGGTGACATCTTTTCGCCGTGCGCAAGGAGCGTATCGACAGACGCCCGCAGACTTGTCATCGGCGTCCGGAGGTCATGCCCCAGCTCCTGCAGGAGCTCCTGCCGGGCCCGGTCTGTATCCTCGATGCGGGCGACCAACCGTTCGATGGCATCGGCCATCCGGTTGAAATCCGTCATGAGACTGCCCATTTCGTCCAGGCGCGTGATCGGGAACCGCGCCTGGAGGTCCCCCCGTTCGAGACGACCAAGGACGTCCTTGGCCTGTATGGATTTCTGCCGGAGATACACAAAAGTGATTAGAAGTCCGGCAAAGGCCGAGGCAGCCATCGTCCCGAACAGAAAGACCGACTGTCCGAACAATGTCTTCTTGACGGCTCCGGAATTGGGGATCCGGACGAGAAGAAAGGTCGGGACATAGGAGTCCAGCCGGATCATCATGTAATCCGGAATCAGCTCGAATGTGTTGTAGTGGGCAACAATCCCGTGAACCTTTCGGGGTTTGACGAGTTTTCCCCATTCGACGGGAAGAGGACCATACGGTGGAGTTTCAGCATAGATTTCCCCGTTTTCCCCGACAATCCAGACAGGCATGATCCCGAGGCCAAGCTTGATCCGCATGGTCTCGAAAATCTGGAGCGTCGCCTGGTATGGCCCTCCCCTTTCTACGATGCGGGCCATAAATTTCAGGGCCGGGTTCTGGATCGGTCCTTCCCCGTCCTCATTGAGGGTGCGGATGCTCGTAATGATCACGGCGCCCAGAATGAATGAGACGAAAAGGCTGATCAGCACAAGTTGTAGAAAAAGCTTCCTGTTCAAGGGATATTGTCCTAGGCTTCCAGACGGTAGCCGACGCCATAAACCGGCTGGATCTGGATCCGGTTTTCCGCCACTTCCCGTATTTTTTTCCGGAGATGTGATAGGTGGGAATCGATTGTCCTGTCATACATTTCCGACTGGTCTGACAAGGCGTCGAGAATCTCGTCACGGGTCACTACCTCTCCCCCCCTGCGGACCAGTATGCTCAGTATCTCGAACTCCCTCGGACCCAGAGGGACTTCAGACCCTTCCACCCAGGCCATCCGTTCCGAACGATCGATACGGATGGTCCTGTAACTCAGAATGTTGTTTCGGGTCACTTTCCGCTCGATCATCCGGTTCATCCGGGCCGTCAGTTCATCCAGCCCGAACGGTTTCCTGATATAGTCGTCAGCTCCCATGGAGAGAGCCTTGACGGCAGAAGGCTCATCTGTTCGTGCCGTCACCATGAGGATCGGCACGACGGTGTCCTTCTCCCGGATGCGCTGGCACAGATCGAATCCTGTCCCGTCCGGAAGCTGGACATCCAATAGGATCAGGTCGAAGTTGTCATTCGACAATCTCTTCAACCCTTCACCCACCGTCCCAACAGATTCGACCGAATAGCCCCGGTAAGGCAAACTCATGACAAGCGTCTGGGAGATCACGGGATCATCTTCGACGAGGAGCACCTGTTTCACACGATCATCCTCCCGTACAGCCGGGGCTTTAACCGGCGTCATCTTGTCTAGTACCGGATCATCTGGATGCGGGACCAGCAGACTTGATTGGACGAAAAATCCAATGCTTCCAGGTGGGCCGATATCACATGGCGACTTTCCCGCACAAAATGCGCCACAACGCCGAAATCCGCCCCCACAAGCTCTCCGGGAACGTGAATGGTCGAACTTTTTGCATGACGCATCTGAAACAACCGTTCCTGTGACAGTTCGCGCCTTTTGACTTCCGAGGCCGTCACATACTCGACCGACCGGGAGTTGACGAGCTGATCCACGAGGAACTCCCGGAAAAGGATCATCGCACGCCGGGCGGCTTCAATCTGTCTTAAAGCATCTTCATGGCCGAAAGAGTTCATGCCCGTACCGGGAGGAAGACGAAAGTTTCCACCCACCTCCCCCACCTCGACAACCGGCATTTTTTTCAGTGGTTCGCATCGTGACAAACCGCGGACAAGATCGGTGGCGGTTTCCCGCGCATCTTTTTTTAATTCCCCCCTCCGGGTGAAATCCGGCTGAAAGGCGCAACCCCACTGGATCAGGAGTATCAGGATGACGGCCGGGCAAAAAAATCGGGCCCAAGGGTGACTGGCAGAATGCAATGGTTTGTGTTGCAATATGGGTCCTTTCGCCTTGCAGAAGAAATTTTTCCGGTTTCTCGGGTTCACCCCTTCCCGGACCCTCCCTTCAACAATTTCTTCATTTTGACGCGATCGGATGATCAGATTCGGAACGCTTCCGGACGGTAGATTGGTCGGGGCGAAAGGATTTGAACCTTCGACTCCCTGCTCCCAAAGCAGGTGCGCTACCAGGCTGCGCCACGCCCCGTCAGACTGGATCAAAAGCGGTACAAGAGGATTATAGATGATCGTGGCCGTTCTTTTCCAGCAAGTCCTTATCTTTCCGTTCACACCGGATGGAAAAACGGATTGCGACGTCCGGCCGCTTCAATGGATAATGGGATGAGGAACGACCAGCATCCATCAACATTTTTTCATGACGGAAAAAAGTGATCATGATTTCCTCTTTTCCATTTTTCAGAACAGCCTTGTTCCTTCTTCTCCTCGTGTCGTCCAGCTGCTCTCCGGCACAAGTCGTTATCCATGACACCATCAATCCACCGATCCGCCTGAACAATGTCCATCAGGTCGGGGTACTTCTCTGGCCACTCGACAATCCGGAAAATCGGCTGTTCAAGGAAACGTTGATCCGGAATCTGGAATCGATCGGAAATATCCGGGCGATCCCCGTATCTTTTCCCCCGGATTTTTCAAACAATCAAGTGTCTGTTGAGAACCTGGCACACCTCACACAGTCCAATCTCCTGATTCTGGTACATATCCTGTCGCATACGATTAAGGATGTCGCCATTTCCTCCAACGGAAACTGCCAGCACCCTCCCTGCAACGTTTTATCCGTTCCCATGTGGATCAGGAAAAACCGGATGACTTTTCATATCGCCATCATCCAGGTTTTCCCCTACAGGATTTTTCTCGACAAAACGATTGAAACGGGCAACGAAACACGGAGGGTTCCACTTTCCCTTTTCAACCGTCATTTCGAGCCCCAGAAAATCCTCAACCTGAAACTTTATGGAAAGATTTCCCAGCATATCGCCTATCTGCTCTATCCGGTCAGGATCACCCTTAAAAGACCCTTTTATCCTTTCGACCGATTGACGAGGAAAGCCCATCAGAGCCTCCTCGAAAACAAAAGGCGACTGGCCCTTTTTTTTCTGAACTCGGATTATTCCGAGCTTCTGAAAAATGGTCAATCCCCCCCGTATCAGCTGTATTTTGATCTCGGGGTGGTCTATGAGTCCCTGGGTTACTACTCCCTATCCGACTATTATTACAAAAAAGGCCTGAGCATCAAGAACAAACGAATCTTTGCCCGGCTGGAACACCAGGTCCGCTCTCTTCTGGTGTATTTTATCGGTATCAATTTCTTTGAGGAAGGATCCTGAATGTCATGAAAGTCAACAATGAACTGGAGGACCAATATTCGGACGTGCTGAAAAAGTTTCGTTACGGCCGAAAGATGGGACTCCGCAGTCTATCGGAAATGACAGGAATCAGCCCTGACAGAGTGCGGGAAGCGGAGGCAGGGTCGTATATTCCGTCTGAATCAGAATGGGGGCTGTTGGGGCGTTCGCTTGGGTTTGATGGCTCTGTCATGCAAAAAATCCACTTTTCCCCGGATAGGACCCCCAGGATTTCCCTTCCTGAACACATCGTTCCTGTCGGAGAGTCTTATTTTGGCTATCCTGTCTGGGCTTATCTGGCACTGAACCCTCACGATCCCAAAAGGGCGCTTTTGATTGACACGGGAGGCATCGGAGAGATTCTGCTGTCAACCATCGAAAAGATGGGTCTCACACTGGAAGGCATTTTATTGACCCACGGGCACTCCGATCACGCAGGGGACCTGGCCCGTCTCAGTCAACACCTCCCGGAAGAGGTTTTTTTGTCGGAACTGGACGTAAAATTACTGGATGGATCGGTTCCGGCCCGGGTGCACCGGCTGGAGCCTGAATCTGTTTCCCGAAAGTATGCGGGGGAAGGATGGAGTCATATTGAGGTTTTTCGGGCCAACGGCCATACTTCAGGGTCTGTCGCCTACCTGATGGGTGGGGTGTTGTTCGTGGGAGACGCCATTTTTTGCGGATCTTGCGGTAGGGCACAAACCCCGGAAGATTTTCCGGAAACACTGTCTTCTGTCAAGAGGCTGCTCGACGGATGCCCGGACGAAACGATCATTGTGTCTGGACATGGCCCCTTTACGACGGTCAGAAAAGAACGCGATTGGAATCCGTTCTATGGGGCCAGGTCAGAAAAAACCGAGGAACCTCCTCCACACTGAACGTTCAGTCCCAGAATGCCATCTGTGGACTGAACTCGATCTATTCTTCGAGGGAGCCCGGGTGTCTGGCGGACTGCCTTCGGGAAAGGATTCTCAGGCGGACCCCCTCCCTCTTGAGCACCTGTTCGTAACCCAGACGGGATTCCTGAGAAATCGGCTGTTTCAATGCTTCCAGTGCATTCTGGCGCGCCTCTTCTGCCCGCCTTCCGTCAATTTCCTCCGCCCGTTCGATGGTGTCTGCCAGAACGGTCACCCGGTCCGGCAGGACTTCCACAACGCCGCCCGCAACGAAGTAGGAGTATAGGGCCTCGTTTTTTCTGACCAGAAATTCCCCGATATCAAGCAATGTCAGAAAAGGCGTGTGTCCCGTCAGAACGCCAAACTCACCGTCCACGCCCTTGGCCTGAATGTAATCGACCTCTTCGGACAGAAGATTCTTCTCCTGGGTCATGAGGGACAACATGAATGCCATCAGTCCTAGCCTTTCGCTTTCAGCTTCTCAGCTTTTTCAAGCGCTTCATCGATTGTTCCGACCATATAGAATGCCTGTTCGGGCAATTCATCGTGCTTGCCTTCGACGATTTCCCTGAACGCCTTGACCGTATCCTGCCGCGCCACATACTTTCCGGGGCTTCCCGTAAACACCTCGGCAACAAAAAAGGGCTGCGACAGGAAACGCTGGATGCGGCGAGCCCTTCCGACAATTCTCTTGTCGTCTTCGGAAAGTTCGTCCATCCCGAGAATGGCGATGATATCCTGCAGATCCTTATATTTCTGGAGGGTTTTCTGTACCGAGCGGGCAACATTGTAATGTTCCTCGCCGACGATCATCGGGTCCAGGATCCGGGAGGTGGAATCCAGCGGATCGACTGCCGGGTAGATTCCCAATTCTGCGATCTGACGGGACAGGACCACAGTGGCATCCAGATGGGAAAAGGTCGTTGCCGGGGCCGGATCGGTCAAATCGTCCGCAGGGACGTATACTGCCTGAACAGACGTGATGGACCCTTTTTTGGTCGAAGTGATCCTTTCCTGAAGGCCTCCCATTTCAACGGCAAGCGTGGGCTGGTAACCGACCGCGGAAGGCATCCGCCCCAGCAGGGCGGAGACTTCTGCTCCCGCCAGCGTGAAGCGGAAGATATTGTCGATAAAAAACAGGACATCCCGATTTTCCTCATCGCGGAAATACTCGGCCTGCGTCACGCCCGTCAGGGCCACCCGCAACCGGACGCCGGGAGGCTCGTTCATCTGGCCGTAAACGAGACTCGTCTTGTCGATGACCTTGGATTCCTTCATTTCGTTCCAGAGGTCATTGCCTTCACGGGTCCGTTCTCCGACACCGGCAAAAACAGAAAACCCTCCATGTTCCATGGCGATATTCCTGATCAGCTCCATGATGATGACGGTCTTTCCCACACCGGCTCCGCCGAACAGCCCTGTTTTTCCCCCTTTGGCAAAAGGGGCGATAAGGTCGACAACCTTGATACCCGTTTCAAACACTTCGGTCGAACTGGCAAGCTCTTCAAAACTCGGCGGTTCCTTGTGGATCGAGCGACGGGATTCAGCTGTGATCGGACCGGCTTCGTCTATGGGATTGCCGAGAACATCCATCATTCTTCCCAGAACAGACTGGCCGACCGGCACCTGAATCGGACTGCCCGAGTTTTTCACCTTCATTCCCCGAACCAGTCCGTCGGTTGTCGCCATGGCAATAGAGCGAACGACCCCTTCCCCGATCTGCTGCTGGGTTTCCAGAACAATATCCGACTCTTCTACGAGCAATGCAGAATAGATGTCCGGAACACTTCCTTCCGGAAAGCGGACATCCACGACCGGCCCGATAACCTGTACAATTTCTCCCGTCTCCATACCCTCAGCACTCCTTGATCTATTTTGACTGGCCGACAATCTTTCTTTCAGCCTTGGCTGATCGCTTCGGCTCCCGAGGAAATTTCTGAAATTTCCCTTGTGATGTTGGCCTGTCTCAGTTTGTTATAGGTCAATGTCAGGCCATAAATGACTTCCTTCGCATTGGCCGTGGCATTTTTCATGGCGATCATTCTGGCGCTGTATTCACTCGCGAAATTCTCAAGAACCCTTTGGAAGATCACCGTTTCGAAATAGCGGGGAATCAATACCTCCAGTATTTCCCGGCGGTCCGGCTCAAAAATATATTCTCCCGTCAGGCTGGATGGCACTTTCTCCGTCAGGATCCGGGGATCAATCGGAAGAAGCTTTTCATGCCTCGGCTTCTGGGACATAATCGACTCAAACTGGGTATAAAAAATCCAGACCTCTTCCCAATGTCTTTTTTCATAAAACTCTTCGATCACAACTTGGGTTGCCGGAAGAATCTCCTCGATGGTCCCGCGGTCCTTGACACCATGGATCGCTCCCTGAAGCGGAAAACCTGACCGTCGGACAAAATCCCTTCCATTCCGGCCGATTGTCACAAATTCAAAATTGACTTCCGGCCGTTCCTTCATGAAACGGGTCAACGAACGGAACAGGTTCGCATTGATCGCGCCGCAAAGGCCCCTGTCCGTGGACACCAGAACCACTCCGGCAGTCTTGACCGGTCGTATTTCAAAGTATGGATTGGGAAAGGACCTTTCCAGATAGGCAATCCGGTGCATCAGTTCGTAAATTTTTTCCGCATAGGGTCTTGTGTCCATCACCCTTTGCTGGGCCTTCCGCATTTTCGCGGAGGCGACCATTTCCATGGCTTTCGTAATCTGCCGGGTATTCTTGACAGATTTGATCCGTGAACGGATAGATCGGAGGGAAGGCATCCCCTAGGACTCCTGAAAGATATTCTGGAAACTGGCCAGAAGAGATTTCAACTGTTCAGTTGTCTTGTCTGAAAGTGCTTTCTCTTCCCGGATCGTCTTGAGAAGGTCGGATCCACTGGCGTCCAGATAAATGGAAAGTTCTTTTTCATACCGGGAAACACCGGCTGGCTTGATGCCATCCAGGAAACCGTTGGTGGCCGCAAAAATAATGGCGATCTGCTTTTCCACCGGAATAGGAGAATAGTGGGCTTGCTTGAGAATCTCTGTCAGTCTGAGACCCCGTTCAATTTGGTCCCGCGTCGTCTTGTCGAGGTCCGACGCAAATTGGGCGAACGCAGCCAGCTCCCGGAACTGGGCCATTTCAAGTCTCAATTTACCGGCGACCTGTTTCATGGCCTTGATTTGAGCTGCCCCACCCACCCTGGAAACGGAAATTCCGGGGTTGATGGCAGGGCGGATTCCCGAATAAAAAAGGTCGGTTTCAAGATATATCTGCCCGTCCGTAATGGATATCACATTCGTCGGAACGAAGGCGGACACATCGCCCGCCTGTGTTTCGATGATCGGAAGGGCGGTCAGGGACCCCCCCCCATGATTTTCATCCAGCCTCGCGGCGCGTTCAAGAAGCCGGCTGTGCAGATAAAAGACATCTCCCGGATAAGCCTCCCTGCCGGGGGGACGACGGAGCAGGAGGGAGAGCTGACGATAGGCCCAGGCGTGTTTTGTCAAATCGTCGTATACAATGAGGGCGTCCTGGTTCCTGTCCCTGAAATACTCACCCATGGCGCACCCCGCATATGGGGCAAGATACTGGAGGGCAGCCTGTTCAGACGCCGATGCGGAGAGAACGATGGTGTATTCCATCGCCCCGTTTTTTTCGAGGATATTGACGGCGTTCACCACACTGGAAGCTTTTTGTCCGATCGCCACATAAATACAGACAACATTCTTCCCCTTCTGGTTCAGGATCGTGTCAAGGGCGATTGTCGTTTTTCCTGTCTGCCGGTCTCCGATAATCAATTCCCTCTGGCCGCGACCGATCGGAATCATGGCATCGATGGCCTTGATTCCCGTCTGAAGGGGAACTCCCACGGATTTCCGGGTCGCGACGCCGGGAGCGATTTTTTCGACCGGAGACATCATTTTGGCGTTGACATCACCTTTTCCATCGATCGGCTGACCCAGAGCGTTGACAACCCGCCCCACCAATTCCGGTCCGACAGGAACCTCCATCACGCGTGATGTCGTCCGTACTTCGTCCCCGGCACGAATATCTTCTGTCGCCTCCAGGAGTGCTGCGCCGACCTCATTTTCCTCAAGATTCAGGACGAGGGCCTTACCCCCCCTGACCAGCTCCAGCATTTCACCGGCTTTTGCCTTTTCGAGCCCCGCAATCCGGATAATGCCATCTCCAACCTCAAGGATTGTTCCGCGATCGTCCGAGATTACCCCTCCCCGGAAGGCGTTCAGACCTTTCAGTATATCGCTTGTGATTTCCGTGCTTTTCAAGGTTTTCACATCCCCCATCTCATTACGGGCTTATGCCCGTTCCAGAAGCTCCTGCTTCATCCGGTTCAGCCGTCCTTTCAGACTGCCGTCCCACACATGTGTTCCTGCCTGAATGACCAGGCCAGCAATCAATGTCTGATCCGTATTCCAGTCTGCACGTATCTTTCTGTTCCCAAACGAAACTGCCAGAGAGTTTTCGATTCTCCGCTTTTCCTCCGCATCCAGCGTGTTTGCCGAGCGGACCGAAATCTCCACCTGCCGGGTCCTGGCAAAAAAACCTTTTCTCATTCCCGAACGAATATAGGGAATGGCGTTCCAGAGATCCTCCAGGATCAGGGCACTCTGAAAAATATTGAAGGCTTCAGGCGAAAGATTGAGCCCCGCTTTTTCCATGACCTCCCGGAAAAGGGCCACTTTTTCTTCAAGCGGAATGCTTCGCGTCAAGGAAATAGCCCTGACCTTCCTGTTGAACCGAAGAGATCCCAGAATTTCCAGGGCCCTGTCCCAGGCTGAGAAAGAATTCTCGTCTTCCTGAATCTGTCCGACCAGATATTCAATCAGTCGCTTGGACATTGTTTCTGTCTTTTTGCCGATCTTCATCCCGCCTTCTTTGGTTCAGACCTGACAGCGCCGTTTTCGACTGCCCTGATGGCCCTGTTGATAAACACCATCTTCTGCGTTTCGTTCAGGTTTTCCTCCAGAACGGATTCAATCCCCCTCACAACCAGAGAAACCGTTTCTTTCCTGAGATCATTTTTCACGCGTTCCACATCGGCCTGGATTTGGGCTTCCGCTTTTTTCAGTCGAGCCTCGACTTCAAGCATGGTTTCTTTTTGTTTTTCTTCCCTCAATACACGGGCCATTTCTTCCGCCTGACGCAAGATTTCCTCGGCCTGACTCCGGGCTTTTGCGAGTAACTGTTTCTGGTCCTCCAGGAACTTTGCGGATTCCTCCCTGTTTTTCCGGGCAGCTTCGAGGTCGGACACGACCCGATTTTTTCTCTCATCCAGAACTTTTACCAGAGAAGGGAGGAGAATTTTCCAGACGATAAAAAGCATCAGGAAAAAGGACAGGACAGTCCACATCCCAAGAGAAGAAAAAAACCGGGCATCAAACTGCGGCATCTGCAATCCTTTCTGTGACTTCCACGACCTGCTTCCCCCTCATCCTACTTCCGGAGACCCATAATAATGAAGGCGATCACGAGCGCATAGAGGGCCACTGCCTCGGAAAGCGCAAAACCCAGCCACATGTATTTCGAGACCCGGCTTTCGACTTCAGGCTGACGGGCGACCGCCTCGATCATCTTGCCGAAAATATAACCTATACCAGCACCGGAACCGGCAACACCGATAGCGGCAGCACCCATACCAATCAACGCAGCAGCGTGTACATCCATGAAAATTGACCCCCCGTTTGGAATGACCCTAATGATTGAGCTTGACTGCCTGGCCGATATAAACGGCAGACAGGATGGCAAAAATATATGCCTGGATAAAGGCCACAAGGACCTCCAGGAGATACAGGACGACGGAAATCGAAAATGGAAGCCACTTCAGATAAACCGCCAACGTCCCGGTCAGAGTAAACAGCACAAAAAGGATGGTGTGACCAGCTGTCATGTTCGCAAATAGACGAACAGCCAGGGAAAGAGGCCTTGCCAGTTGGGATATGATCTCGATGGGAATGATCAGCGGCAGCATCCAGGCCGGGACACCTTCAGGCACCAGAACACCCAGAAACTTTATGCCGTGCTTGGCAAAACCGATCACCAGACTTGCCAGATAAACCGCCACAGCGAGAATGCCTGTCACCACCAGCTCGGATGTTACGGTAAACATATGCGGGACCAGACCCAGAAAGTTCCCCAGGAAAACCAGCAAAAAGATTGAAAGGATCCAGGGGAGATATTTTTTCCTGTTTTCAGCTCCAATATTTTCGTCCACCACCTTCGCCATGGATTCATACAGCATTTCGACGAGGCCCTGAAACCTTCCGGGAATCACTGCAGCTCGCACACGAATGTGCAGGGCTCCCAAAAGTGCGACAGCACCGATGATCCAGAAGGAAACAACCGCTTCGGTAACGGGTAACCCGTATCCCAAGAGGTGCCACATGAATATTCTATGGAGGAAAAACTCTTCCAACGGATTGCTGTTCAAAAAACCTACTCCCGTTTTTTGGGACTCTTATCTTGAGGCACCGGGTCGGTCATCCGGGTAACCGTGCGGAAAACCATCCAGAACCCCGCGGCTCCGCCAATCAAAAGTCCGATAATGGACAATCCCGGAAAAAACCGCATGTTTAGCCTGGAATCGAAAAAATAGCCGATTCCGGCACACACAAACGTGGTCACAACCAGCTGGATCCCGATCTGGGTTATAAATACAAAACCGTTTCCTTTGTTCTCGCCCATGGAAGTGCCTTCACCTTGCCATCCGGGAGACCGGAAACGCCAGAAGAGGAGAAACGGGAATGAGCTCGGCGGGCCTGCCGCCTGTTCCTGCTTCGGAAAGCCCCCGCTCGGGGATTAGCCATGAATATTTTCCAAGAAAAAATCTTTACCATTACATCAAAATGGATTTTATTTTTCAATACCCGCTTTATCTTTCATCCGGCCAGGAAAAGGGCCGAATTTTTGAGGTTTGCAGAAAAAGTTTCAAGAAAACGTGCCGCATCTGCGCCAAAAACTACACGATGATCACATGTCAGAGTCAATGATGAGAACCCATTAGATCGGGGAGCTGCAACAGCGAGGATAGCCGAAGCCCCAACAGGAATAACGGCATCAAAATAAGAAACGCATCGGAAGTTCCCCAGATTGGACAGATAAATTGTTCCGCCCAAATACTCCCGAGGCAATAACTTCTGTTTCCTAGCCTTTTCAAGCAATATTTCCCATTCTGCCTGCAAATCCCGGATATCCCTCTTCGCCGTATTCCTGAGTACGGGCGTAACCAATCCCTCTCCGGTATCGACAGCAATTCCGACATCAACCTGATCCCGGAGAGCCATTCCTCCTGAAATCCACGAAGCGTTCATCCGGGGATGATCCATGACACTGACTGCCAATATCCTGGAAAGTCCAAGCGTTATTGAAATGCCAGCTTTCTTGACAACGTCAATAAACAGCGACAATTCGATATCTGATGAAATCCGAAACGATGGGATTTGAAGGGCATTCACCATGTTTCTTGCCACAGATTCCCGAATACTGGAATTTTTCTCGATCCGAAAAGGAGGACCCAATGTCAGATCCGGATCAACCGATTGTTTCAGGGCCATTCGCAGAACATCCTTTGCAGTGATCACCTGATGGCCCCCTTTCGGGAATAGGGAGCCGGTAGGAACACCCAGATCATTCGCCAGAGCCTTCGCATAGGGCGTCATCCTGACATCAGGATCTGTTCCCTGAATCGTTGCGGGGATGAGCGTATCAGCTTTCAATGCGGGGGGAGGAAAGGTCTCATCTGCCTTCATAGATTGAAAAGCAACCCCGGTTGTCCCGATTGAACCGGAAGTTACAGGTCGTTCATCGTGAGCTGGCAAAGGAACCTCTTCAACCCCTGAAGTGTCAATCCAAGCAATGGTTTCCCCCACAGGAACATCCGATTCTCCCGCTTCCCGTGGAGAGAGAAAGACCCCTTCCGCAGGAGATTCGATTTCTACCAATGCTTTGTCCGTCTCGATCTCTCCGATCACTTCCCCTGCTTTGACACGGTTACCCGGTTTTTTAGTCCATGAGGATATTTTCCCGGTTTCCATCGTGTCAGACAAATGCGGCATCGTAACAGGCACTTTCGGCATTTTACTCTCCCGGCAAAACCAGTCTTTTTCCTGCATCAACAATGGATTCCACAGAGGGGACCATGAGGTTTTCCAATGACTTGTTATAGGGAACTGGGCAATTTGGACTGCCTAGCCTTTTTGGTGGGGCATCCAGAAAATAGAAACAGGCCTCGGTCATGGAGGAAATGATTTCCGATCCGACACCCGAAAACAACGGAGATTCTTCTACAACAAGAAGACGATGGGTCTTTTCGACCGATGTAATAAGAACCTTCAAATCCAGAGGATTTAATGACCGGAGATCCACCACATCACATCCAATTCCACTATCTGCGAGACTTTTTGCAGCCTCAAGAACGCGGGACATCATCCCCCCATAGGAAACAAGGGTGAGACTTTCACCTTCCATCACCCTCCGGGCTTTATCCATGGGAGGTGGAGAAATCCCCCAATCAAGGTGGCCTTTTGTAAAATAAAGTAATTCATGTTCGATAAACAGGACCGGAGAATCATGTCTGATTGCCTGGATGAGCTGCCAGTAAGCATCTTGGGGATTTGAAGGGACAAGGATTGTTAATCCTGGAATCCCCATAAACATCGCTTCCAGTCGCTGGGAATGCTGGGCTCCCAGCTGATGGGCTATGCCTCCCGGCATCCTGACGACCAGTGGCAACCGGAACTGACCTCCTGACATCACCGGAAGCATGGAAGCCATATTGATCAGCGCATCCATCGCCAGAAGAGCAAAATTAACCGTCATGATTTCGACGACAGGACGCATTCCTGCCATCGCCGCACCTACACCAAGACCAATGAAGCTATTTTCCGATATAGGCGTGTCCCTGATACGCCACTCCCCATATTTTGCAAATAAACCCTCTGTAACTCGATAGGCCCCTCCAAAAAGCCCTATATCCTCCCCCAGAACAAATACAGAAGAATCTGTTTCCATGGCATGATCCAAAGCCATGTTAAGTGCCTTCCAATAAAGAATGCTTTCCATTTCTTCTTCCATCAATCGCCACTCGTCCTTTCCCATAGGGGAATTCCCCAAGCCTTTTCCAGATCCTCTATTCCGGGCTCCCTTGCATCACGAGCGTAAAGGACGGCATCATCAATCGTTGCTTCAATCTCCTGCCTGACAGACAAAAGTTCCTCCTCCGATAAACTGTTACCCGAACGGCATCTTTCAGAAAATATCTCCAGGCAGTCCTTTCCGGGGCATCCCTGAAAAATACCCATTTTTAAGGGATCCTGTAACAAGAATCCGGCCGACTCCGCCTGGGGACGGTATGATGAGGGGTCAGCCATAGAATGACCCCGAAAGCGGTAGGTTTCACACTCCACAAACTGGGGCCCTTCACCCCTGCGGATCTTTTCAATCGCCATCCTGACAACCCCAAAAACAGACTCCACATCCATCCCATCCGCTTTCCAAGTCCCAATCCCATACACGGAAGCCCTTCGGGCCATATCCGTTACCGCAGAATGACGGTGGATTTCTGTCCCGATCTGATACCGGTTGTTTTCGCAGACAAAAAGGACAGGAAGCTTCCATAGGCCAGCCATATTGAGTGATTCATGAAAGGTCCCTTGATTAACGGCCCCGTCACCAAAAAAGCACAGACACACATCAGCATCATTCCTGAGCCGGATGGCGTATCCGACCCCGATCGCCACGGGGAAAGTTTCTCCAACGATTGCCCAACCCCCAAAAAACCGGAGAGAACGATCAAATATGTGCATAGATCCACCCAGCCCTCCAGAGACTCCTTCTGACTTGCCAAAAAGCTCGGCCATGATTCGTCTGGGGGAAATACCTTTCACAAGAGCATGAACATGTTCCCTGTAAGTGGAAACCACATAATCCCCTTGGTCTGACGCCTGGATCGCACCGACAGCCACCGCTTCCTCACCTGGATACAAGTGGAGAAACCCTCCTATATGCCCATCCTGATATTCCCTTGCGGCCCTTTCTTCAAAGAGCCTTGCCAGAAGCATAGAGCGATAAAACTCTTTCGCCTGCACAGGTGTCATTGCTTGTCTCCCGGAGACCGGAATTCATCAATCGATTCCATCAATGGGGTCAGGTATGCCAAAGCGGGTCCACCATGCATAAGGACAGCCATAAACCCTGACTCCATCAGTTCGTCCCTGGTTGCCCCGGCATCGACTGCGCCCTTGACATGAAATGGAATGCACCACTCGCACTGACTCGCTACCGAAAGGGCAACGTTGATCAACTCCTTTGTTTTAAGGGACAAGGCAGCTCCCCCTTCAGCCCTTTGCATGAAATTCAGGAAAGAGCGCGTTTCGTTGGGATATTGCGACTCAAGTCGATGGATCAGATCCATCAGTTCAGATACTTTTTTCTCCATCGGTTTCAATGGATTCGTTATCTCACCTGGCATACGAACCTCCCGTTCATTGAACACTTATTCACCCTGCCCTAGAGAGATTCATCAGTCTCCGCAGGGATTCTGGAAACTGAATTCTTGACCTGAACAATCGAACCGAACAGATCATCCAAATAAATAAGAGTTTTCTGAGAATCTTTATCCAACGTCTTCACCAACCCGTTTCATTGGCTCAAACTCCAATCAACTGAAATTCCCCTTCTTTTCCAGTACGCTCAGGATGTATCCGTTTGGGGTCCTCGAAGGCGCTGCATACATTTTGACGGATCGGGGAGAAGACAGGGAGAAAACGGTATCTTTATGCCAGACATCCTTAACCTTTCGGTTTTGGCCGAATAGGGACAAACCTTCCGGAAGACAAAGCGATCAAGCAGAATCTGGGCGACTACAGGGGGCAGGCAAGACACCCAGCTCATACGGCGAATGAGTTCAACGGATAAATCCATGCCGTTTTTCCAGAAAAAATCGAGAAAAAAGGCAAGGGAGTGCAGCCGGCAATCCAAGCTTGGAGGTGGGTTGCGGAAGTCGCGCATTCGAGGTTGAAGCGGTTTCAGAAACTCCACGTTCGTTTGAGGAAAATGGCGGCGAGCTACCTGGTTCCTCTTCATTTGGCATCCTCGATCATCCGGAAACCCGGAGTTATTTGTGGACATACCCTAAATATCGAGTTGCATCACTTCTGTCTGTTTCAAAAGAACATTCAACTGGTCGTAAGTAAAGATAGCCGTACCTGGCTGGGCAGAAGTCCCGCTTCCGCATGCCACGGCAAGACGAAGGGCGTCCGATTGTGATCGGCCCGAAGAAAGGGATGCCACGAGTCCGGCCAGCATAGAATCACCGGAACCAACCGTACATTTGACAATGACGGGTGGCGCCTTGGCAAAGAAGCTTCCTTCCGGCCCCACAAGAATGGCCCCTTCTTCACCCAGGGAAACACAAACATAGGAAATTCCCCCCCGCTGCAATATTCTGGCTTCTTCTGCAACATCTTCAAATCGGGAAAGGGTCCGGCCCAACAACAAAGAAAGTTCGTAGCGATTCGGCTTGATGAGGAATGGATGTTCATGAATGGCATTCTGAAGAAGATTTCCATGGGCATCTACGACAGACAGGGTTCCTTCTTCCCTGAGACGATTGACCAATCTGCCATATATATCTTCCGGGACACCCTGCGGAATAGATCCGGCAAGAATACCCACACCTCCGCGACATGCATCTATAAACTTCAGACAGAGGTCATCCAATATGCTTGAAGGAACATTTGGTCCAACCCCTGTAACCTCGTATTGGACTGGGGGATCAGACTGTATGATCGTCCCATTCATCCGCGTTTCACCTTCGACCCTCTGACAAAATACGTGATCGATCTGGTTCTCAAGAAGTTTTTCAAAAAGAATGCCGGAGTTGCCACCAATAACACAGAAATTGCGTGCGTTTACATGAAGCTCCCTCAGGGCACGACCCACATTGATCCCGTTCCCGCCGGGATCATAGCGGGTAGATGAGGCATGACTTTTCTGATCGGGAATGAGTCGGGGGATGTCGTAGGAGATATCCACGGCAGGATTGAGTGTCAACGTCGCAAGAGGTCGGGATTGGCCCGAAACCAACGTGCCTGAGCCCTTCATATTTACTTCAGATACCAAGACGTTTCCTCCAGATATGACGGGGAGAAGAAGGTCCGTCGTGGGGCCATCCGGTAAAACCTCTGCATGGAGAGCCTCTCCACAACGAAGAAAGTCCTACAAACAAGAATACAAACCTCCTTTAAGAATTTCCCTGTTACACCTTTTGCATGTTCCGGAGCCCGTCTCCATTCAAAGAGAACAAACCATGATTCTCAACGAAATCGGTGAAGTTCAGAAATATTGGTTTTGCCTAAACTATTAGATCTTCTTATAATAATACCACTAAGAAAAACCGAAGTGCTCCACCAATGATCTACCTTCCCCTATTCCGCGGAGATCCCTATGGCAACATCAGGTCTGTTTGACCGGTTGATCAACGAAGCCCTCCAGTATCCGCCGTTGCCGGTTGCCGTTGTCGACCCCGAAGAGGTCCATGTTCTTGAAGCCATCCTGGAAGCCACTCGAGGGAAGCTCCTGCGTCCTGTATTGGTTGGGGCCCCGAACCGGATCAGAGAGTTCTACACACGATTACCGGAACTGACATCCATTCCAGTTGAAGATGGAGGCGATGACCCCGTTTCCTTTTCCGTTAAGCTTTATCACACCGGACAAGTGTCTGCCCTGGTCAAAGGGCACGTGCCTACCGCCGAGCTTCTCCATGGCTTCCTGAAACAGCTGAATATCAAGGAAAGGCTCTCCCACATCTTTATTGCCGAACTGTCAAGCTATCCCAAACTGTTGTTTATTACCGACGCCGCCATCAATATTGCCCCGGACCTTGAAACCAAGGCAGATATCCTTAGAAATGCTATCGAGCTGGCGCGAAAATTAGGCATCAATCTTCCAAAAGTCGCTGTCCTCTCCGCCATTGAATTCGTCAACCCGGCCATTCCGTCAACGATTGATGCTGCCTGCCTTGCCAAGATGTCTGAGCGTGGACAAATCAGAAATGCAATTGTCGACGGCCCGCTTGCCTTCGATAACGCCATCTCCCTTGAATCCTCTACCATTAAAAGAATTCATAGTCCAGTCAGCGGAGATGTTGATATTCTTCTCGTTCCGGACATGGTGTCCGGAAATATCCTCGCCAAGGATCTGGAATATCTGGCAGGTGCTACCTTGGCCGGCTTGGTCGTCGGGGCGGGGTCTGTTCCTATTATCCTGAATTCCCGCTCGGACTCCCCGCGTTCCCGCCTTGTATCCTGTGCGGTTGCTTCTCTCGCCTTTCATAGGCAAACAAACAAGGGTCCCTGAGACCTAAAACAGTCTATGACTGAAAACAATCCGTCCGTCAAAAAACACTCCTTTAAGAAAACTGGATTCGATCTCACCCTGAGTCTGATTGCAGTCATCTTTGCCGGGTCGGTCTTTTTCCTGACTCACAAAAAGGGGTTAGGACCGCTCCCGGAGATATTGCTCTTCGCCGGTTCCATCCCTTTGGCCAAGGATATATACTCCGGGCTGATTCGGCGGCAAATTCCCCTTGAGTTTCCCGTTCTCTTCACTCTCCTGGCCTTGTCCATCATGAATCGAATGGATATCGCCAGCATCTTTCTTCTTCTGATACTGGCAGGCCACATTTTCCGTCTCCTGATACAGAAAAAAGTCCAGGATTCTGTTCTTTCACTCGCCCAGTATCTCCCTGTGACGGCTTGGAAAAAAATCGGTGGTGAACTTGTATCCGTTTCCCCGTCAACACTGCTTCCCGGTGATGAAATCATCGTTAAGCCTGGAGAACGCGTTCCTGTCGATGGGGTTCTATCAGGGGAAAGGGGGACGGTTGACGAGTCGGTTATCACCGGAGAATCACGTCCTGTCGAAAAAATACACGGTCAGAAACTGGTTTCCGCTTCAATCAATATCGGCAGTCCGATTCAAGTGACCGTTACCACGTCGAGCAGCCAATCGACTCTTTATCAAATGCAGAAGCTTGTGGAAGAGTCCCAACGACAATCCAATCCCCTGAGCCTTTTTACCACCCGGTATGCCGGATGGACGAGCGTATCATCTTTAATAGTGGTCTCTTTTTACTATTTGTGGAAAAAAGATATTGACCAGTCTCTTGCATTGTGGATTTCACTGGTTCCCATGATCTTTGCCATAATCGTCCCGGTGTCCACCACTATTGGGATCAGTCTCTTGGCCCGCAGGGGGATCCTTGTCAAATCCTCCGAAGTTCTGGAAAACGTTACAAAAGTCGACACGTTATGTTTTGACAAAACCGGAACCCTGACCCAAGGTACCCCCCTTGTTCTCGCGATCATCACCAATGACAACAAAGAACAGATCCTGGATCTTGCAGCCAGCCTGGAACGATACTCCGAACACTCCCTCGCCCGACCCATAATAGATCTGTTTGAAAAAACAGGCCGTCACTGGCTTCCGGTAAAAGAGATCCGTGTTCTGGAAGGACTCGGCATGGAAGGAACATGGGAAGGCCATCAGATTGTTCTAGGAAACCGGCATATGTTTCTTAAAAAGGGGTGGGACATTCCTGTCTATCTCGAAGCACGTGCCAAGGAAAAAGAAGATGAGGGAGCTACACCCGTTTTTCTGGGGTGGGATCACAATGTTCGAGGGGTCATTCTGATTGCAGATCGGCTAAGGCCTGAAGCCCCTCAAGTCCTGAAAAGACTCTCTTCACAAGGGTATCGTACGATCATGCTCACAGGCGATATTTCTGGAGTCTCCAGGAATATCGCCAGAGAGGCAGGGGTTTTGGAATATCATGCAGAGCTTTCACCGGATGCCAAGGTTGCCATTGTTCAAGCCCTCAGGGATTCGAAGAAGAAGGTCATGATGGTCGGGGATGGCCTTAACGATGCTCCGGTCCTGGCACGAGCCGATGTCGGAGTTGCCATGGGTCTGCGGGGGGTTGACCTGTCCCTTGAAGCTGCAGGGGTTGTCCTTGTCCGGGACGACCTTAACACAATCCCCATTCTCCTGAACAAGGCACACACAACCTTTTCCACAATCAGAGCCAACCTATATATGGCATCTGTCATCCATTTGTGCGGCGCGTTTCTGGTCATAACCGGCCAGATCGGTCTGTTGGGTGCCGCACTGCTCCACCAAATTTCCAGCGGTATTGTGCTTTTGAACACCGCCAGACTGTTTGTCGAAAGAACTCCCCGGGAAACACTTTCCCCTGAACATCATTCTGATCAGGCTTGACCGGAAAATCCCCATCCCCTACACTGTGACATGGTTTTAAACAGGCTTCTTTACCTGATATATGGATATATTCTGGTCTTCCTTACAGGCGGGACGCTGGTCTTTACCCTTTTTGTGACACCCGTCCTGTTTCGCTCCCTGGGTAAAAACCAGGCGGGGCATGTGGTCGGCGTTCTTTTTCCTCCCTATTTTCATCTTCTTTTTATTTTCTCCCTGGTGGCACTCCTCCTTCAGGGAGCGCGGTACTTCCTGAACAAGACAACAGGGAAAATATCTTTCGCGGCATGGGGAGTCCTGGTGGTCATGACGGGGTATCTGGCGCTCTTCCTTGGCCCCAGAGCCATGTCATCCCGTGCTGCATGGTTCGCCCGGCCGGAAGACGCCTCTCTCAAGGCCACCTTCGACTCCCTCCACCAGCAATCGGTACTCCTGAACGGATTCATCCTTGCAGGTTACCTCGCACTGACGCTTTTTCTGCTGACGGAAACCCACTCCACTCCCGCAGGAAGGAGAACAAGCCCCTGACATCCTGAAAAACCCAGTCAGGAGCGAATCGGGGATTTTCCATCGGATCTCCGAATCCCCAGGTCACGCCAATGGTCATCACCCCTGCGCGACGTCCCGCCTCCATATCGATGACGCTGTCACCAACCAGAACAGTCCTGTCTTTCCTGACACCGAATTTTTCGATCATCCCGATCACCGGGGAGGGATCGGGCTTTCTGAGCTTGAAGGTGTCTCCACCGACAATTTCGCGAAAAAAATGAACGGCCCCTAATCTGTTGATCAGTTCACGGCAGAGGTCTTCCCTTTTATTGGAAAGGATGACGTGCAAAACGGGAATCTCTTCCAGGATCCCCTGAACGCCGGGAAAGAAATGTGTCTCGTCCGCGATGTGATCCCGGTAATAATCCAGAAAAATCCCGATAGCCTTCTCCCGTTCCGCATCCGGGACATGTTCCGGTAACGCCCGATTGACCAGATAGCGCACACCGTTACCGACCATCCGTGCAAAATGGTCGTCGCTGACGGCTTCATAACCCAGGGTCTGGACGGCTACATTGGTCGCCCGGACGAGATCCTTCCGGGAGTCTACCAACGTTCCGTCGAGATCCCACAGGATCAACCGTTCTTCATTGATATTGGCATGGTTCATGGACGTTTCCCCATATCATCGGGATTCCGCATCTGATCCCCCAAAAGATTGAAGACAATGACGATACTGACGATCACCAGACCTGACAACAAGAGCCAGGGCGCCGCCTGCATGGCCGGCAGAGACTGTGACTCCGCCAGAATGTTTCCAAGGCTCGGGTGGGGCTCGGAGACCCCGAGCCCCAGGAAAGACAAACCCGCTTCTCCGACAATGAAGCCGGGGATCGACAGGGTCAGGGCTACCAGCAAATAGTAGGACATGTTGGGAAGAATGTGCCGGATCCAGATCCCCCACCATGATACCCCCACAGAACGCGCCGCCAGAACAAACTCTTCCTCCCGAAGACTTCTGGCCACCCCTCTCACGACACGGGCGAGACCGGCCCATCCGACAAACGCCAGGGCGCCGGTCACGATCAATGTCACTTCCATGGTGGAAAGCCCCGGAGGAAAAACCGCCCGGATCCCCATCAGGAGATAGAGAGACGGAATCGCCATAAAAATCTCACCGACACGCATGACCAGCTGGTCCACCCATCCCCCGCTGGTTCCTGCCAGAAGGCCCGCCAGCACCCCCACAAAAAAAGAGATCGAAACCGCGGAAAATGACAGAAGGAAAGAAAACCGGACTCCATAGAGGAGGCGTGAAAACAGGTCACGACCGAACAGGTCAAGACCCAGCAAGGATATTCTGCCCGGACGCCCCACGCAAAAAAGGTGATGCCTCCCCCTGAAAACTCCCATCCACCGGTATCGTTCACCCCGGCAGAAAAAACGGACGGGCACCCACTTTCCCGGAACCCTCCGGAAATGGTGAAGGACCGGATCCTCAAGCGTCATGACCGGAACGGACAGGCGTCCCTGATGAAAGGAAGGCCATACCGGTGGCATGTAACTGAGGTCAAAACGGACACTGTCATACCGGTAGGGGGCCAAGAACTCGGCAAACAACCCGGAAACAAAAAACACCAACAGGATCGTCAACGGTATCCGGGACCGTCGGAAAACACCCCCTGTCTTTTTTGTCTTCATTCCGAACCCTCTTCCCGGATTCGGGGGTCGAGGAGATACAGGGCCCCGTCAGCCAGCATGTTGCCCAGAAGGAGCATGGCAGAACCTGCCAGAATACCGCCCATGACAAGATAGAGGTCTTCTGTCAGAACGGCATGAAGCATCAGTCGTCCCATCCCGGGCCACCCGTAAACCATTTCCACAAAGGCTGCTCCCGAAAGGAGACCGCCCAGCTCCATCCCGAAAAGGGTAATCAGGGGGTTGATGGCGTTTCGGAAGAGATACCGGTACCGCAAAATCGACGGAGACAACCCTCTCGCCCTGGCCGCCGCAAAGAAGGGTTTGCTTTCGGCCTCCATCACGGATGACCGCATCAGCCGATAGAGAACACCAAAACTTCCGAGGGCCAGCGTCAGGGCAGGCAGGGTGAGGTGGCGCAGGAGATCCAGCCATCCGGCAAGGCCCCCGCTTTCGGCTCCCTCGACATTATGGGCTCCTCCGATCGGAAACCAGCCGGTCGCACCGGCCAGCAATACCCCGAGAAGGGCGAGGAAGAAAGAGGGGATAGAGATGGAGAGGTAGGAAAACCCGGTCAGCGTCCGGTCCAGCCATCCGTTCGGCTTCGATGCGCCATAAACAGCAAGAGGAAGAGCCACACCCCACGACAGGCAGACAGCCGAGGCGGTCAGGAGCAAGGTGAGGGGAATCCGGGAGAGAAGCAACTGGACGACAGGAAGATGGTAAGAAAAGGAGTACCCGAGATTTCCCCTGAAAAGGGCCCCGATCCAGTCCATGAACTGGACATAGAATGGTTTGTCCAGACCATACAGGACGTTCAGTCTCCGGATGATTTCGGGGGAAACCTGGGGGTTCATCGCCATCTGGGAGAGGAAGTTTCCGGGAGCCATGTGGATCAGGAGAAAAGACAGAAAAAGGATACCCAGGAGAACAACGGCAAGATGAACAAGTCGCGTCAGGATTTTCCGGATCATGATGGGGCCAGCACCGCTTTCTGGAACACCTGGCTGATGTGGGGAACCACCCCGCCCAGCGGCGTCGGGCGGATTCCCCCCAGGGTATCCCGCACGGCGGTGATCTGGTCGGGGGTCACCAGATCAATCAGCGGAACCTCGTGGTGGGCAATCACCTGCCACTGGTCGTAAATTTTTTTGCGCATAACCGGATCGAGTGTCGTGTCCCCCAAGTCGAACAGCCGGTCCACTTCGGCTTCCCATGGCTGATCGGGCTTGGGTTCCCGCGGATTCCAGAGATGAAGAAACCCCGACGATTTCCAGACGGAGGCGTCGCCGTGCGGATCGATAACCCCGGTCAGCCCGAAAAGGAGCATCTCCCACTGAAAACTCGTCATGACCATGGTAGCCAGCATATTGAACTGGAGGGGGACGATCCGGATCTTGATCCCCACATCTTTCAGGTTGGCCTGGATGATCTGGGCCATCTGGATACGCTCGGGGCTTTCCGTATTGGTCAAAAGGATCACAAGAACCCGATGGCCTTCGCCGTCGAAAAGACGCCCACGAATGTAATGAAACCCGGCTTGGACAAAACAGGAACGCGCTTTCTCTGGATCATACGCGAAAGGATGGAGCTGCTCGTTGAAGAAAGCCTTGACGGCTCTCGGGACGGGACCCGCGATGGGCTCTCCCATCCCGTTCAGGACGATGTTGATCAGGGCCGTCCTGTCGATTGACAGCGCGACGCCCTTGCGGAAGAGCCTGTTTCTGAACCAGCGTATTTTCCATGCAGGAAGAGGAGCCCGAGGGTTCTGGTTAAACGTTACAAAAGACTCGGAAAGCGATGGTCCGCGGACCAGGAGCCGGAAAGCTCCCTTCTTCCGGACGGGTTTCAGGACGGCCATCTGTTGTGGAGAGACTCCGTACAGATCTGTCTTTCCCGTCATGAACCGGATCAATGTACTCGTGTCGTTCGGAACAATCCGCAAGATGAGCCGGGACAGGCAAGGCATCGGACAACCCGGAGAGGGTTGCAGCCCCACAGGGGGACGGTAATGGGGGTTTGCTGACAATACAACGAGTTGTCCGGGAAGGTACTTTTTGAGAACGAATGGACCTGTTCCGACGATATGTGACAGATCTTCCCGAACAGACCACGCCTGGTTGAACTGCCCTTTTTTCACGACAGGCTCCAGGATATGCCGTGGAAGAATTTCCACCCCCATTGTCTCCAGCAGGGGAGCAAAAGGACGGGCAGTTTTGACAATAACGGTATCCCTTCCCTTCCGCTCCACAATGAAGGGTTTTCCATCCACCATCAGCTCCGACCGGACAGCCGTCGCTACCGACGGGTTGTAATAGATTTCTCGGAACGTAAAAACAACATCCCTGGCGTCAAACGGAACCCCGTCCGACCAGACGAGACCGGACTGAAGATGAAAGACCACCTTGCGCCCGTCCTCGCTGACTTTCCAGTCCCGGGCCAAGTCCGGTTTGATCTTCCCGCTGACCGGTGATTGCCGCGTCAACCCTCGGAACAAATAGCCAAGAATCTGTGTACTTGTTGTTTCTGTCGCCAGCGCCGGATTGAAGGTCTTCGGATCCGAAACAACATCCAGCACCATCTTTCCGCCGACGGGGGAAGCGCGGGGAACGACTTTCCAGGATGTATGGCCGGAACCCTGGCATCCACACGCAACGAGAACCATAAGGGATAGGCCCAGGAAAAAAAAACTCCGACGCCGGCCCACAATCAGGGGGTCTTTGTTTTCGGGGGGGCGGCGGCGGGCAGGGACTTGATGGGAGCATTCAGGAGGAGGGAGGGACCAACAGGACTTTGCCGGATCAGGGACAACGACAGGGAGGTCACCATAAAAAGAGTTGCCAGAACTACGGTTACCTTGCTCAAGAACGACGAAGCCCCCCGGGCACCGAAAAGCGACTGGCTGGATCCCCCCAGCATGACCCCGGTATCCGCTCCCTTTCCGGATTGCAGGAGGACGGCCCCGATGATCAGGACGCAGGTCAGAACATGTATGATTGTGATCAATGTGGTCATGAGGCATTCACTCCTTCAAGAATAGCAGCATCGTTCAATCGATATCAGCGCAGGGCCTTCACCGATTCCAGAAAAACGTCCGGATCCAGCCACGCGCCACCTACCAGAAAACCGGAAAGTTCTTTCAGTCCGGATAACAAACCGATATTGTCCAGGTTGACCGACCCCCCATACAGGAACCGGGGGGATTCAGGCCAGGGGAAACCTTCCGAAACGGCGGAATGAACATTCCGGATATCATCCGGAGAAGCATTGATCCCCGAACCGATCGCCCACACCGGCTCATACGCGAGAAAGACAGGTGTGTCAATTCCATTTTTCCGGGCGCCCGCTACTTCATCCGCCACGCAAGTCAGCTGTTGCCGGAGAACTGAAAGGGTGGCTCCTTCATTCCGCTCCTCAAGGGATTCTCCGAAGCAGACGACAGGAACGATGCCGGCATTCAGGCAAAGCCCCGTCTTGATGGTCACGCCGGCATCCGTTTCCCCGAAGTAACGCCGTCTTTCGGAATGGCCCAGGATGGAACCCGTCGCGCCCGCGTCCTGGATGTTCCGGACACCGACCTCTCCCGTAAAAGCCCCTTCCGTTCGCGTCGAAACATCCTGGGCAAACACCTTCACCGGAAGATTCCGGCGGCGGACCTCTTCTGCAACAAAATCCAGGTAGACATGGGTCGGGGCAAGGGCGACTTCCAGGGTTGACCCTTCAAGGATTTCCGGCAAGCGTTTCTGGTCGAGGACCGACAGATATTCCCCGATCCGGTCCCGGGTCATGTTCATTTTCCAGTTTGCCACAAGAAACATCCCGCCCCCCCGGAAGTCAGCAGATCAGTGGTCGTTGTCAGGAATCGCCTTCAGACCCGGAAGCTCCTTTCCTTCCAGCAGTTCCAGTGCGGCTCCCCCTCCTGTGGAGATAAACGTCATGTTGTCCGCCTCTCCGGCACGGTAAACCGCCAGAGCCGTGTCTCCCCCTCCGACGATCGTCAGGGCGTACGAATTGGCGACCGCATGGGCCATGGCAAAGGTCCCTCGCGAATAGGCGTCTATTTCGAAAACACCCATGGGTCCGTTCCACAGGATGGTCTTGGCGTTGTCCAGGACTTCGGAAAACAGCCGGACCGAAGCGGGACCAATATCAAGTCCGGTCCACCCCTTCGGGATTTCCTGATAGGGAACGATTTTTGTCGGGGCCGAAGGCTCACGGCTTTCCGCCACAATACAGTCGACGGGAAGATAGAGCTTGAACCCGCCCTTTCGGGATTTTTCGAGCATTTCCAGAGGAATATGGAGCAGATTGTCCTCGACCAGGGAGTCACCGATTTCAAACCCCATCGCCTTGTAGAATGTAAAAGCCATTCCGCCGCCGATAATGATCTTGTCCACCTTCTCCTGCAGGTTCGCGATTACCCCCAGCTTTCCGGAAACCTTCCCGCCGCCGAGCACAGCGACAAAAGGCCGGGTGGGGCTGGAAACGGCCCCCTGGAGATAGGTGACTTCCTTTTTCATCAGGAATCCGATCGCAACCGTCTTGAGAAGGGAAGGGAGACCGACGACAGATGCATGTGCCCTGTGGGCCGTTCCGAAAGCGTCATTGACATAAATGTCGCACAGGCGGGAAAGCTGTCGGGAAAACTCCGGATCGTTGGTCTCTTCCCCCGCCGCAAAACGCAGATTTTCCAGCAGGATTACGTCTCCCGGCTCCATTTTGTCCACTTCCCGTTCAACCTGCGGACCCACAACCTGATCCGCAAAACGGATATCCTTGTTCAACAGGCGGGACAGCCTTTTGGCGACCGGCGCCATACTGTATTTCGGGTCGACTTTTCCTTTGGGCCGTCCCAGGTGGGAACCGATAATGACCCTGGCTCCCTCGTCGATCAGGTAGTTGATGGTGGGAAGGGACAGTCGAATTCTGCGGTCGTCCGTGATATGCAGGTCGCCATCCAGGGGAACATTAAAATCCGCCCTCACAAAAACCCTTTTTCCATGAACATCGATTTCGTCGACCGAAACCTTGGACGGGATCATAGGCGCTCCGCGATAAAGCTGACCAGATCGCGCACACGGCAGGAGTATCCCCATTCGTTGTCATACCAGGCCAGAACCTTGACGAACCTTTTGTCCATGACCCGAGTTGAAAGGCCATCCACGATACTTGAGTGGGGGTTTCCCCGAAAATCCGACGAGACGAGAGGGAGGTCCGTAAAAGCCAGGATTCCGGCCATGGTGGTCGAGGAGGCCTCCCGGAAAAAGTCGTTGACCTCTTCGGCAGACACGTCTTTCCCGACGACACAGGTCAGATCGTTCAGGGAAACATCGGGTGTCGGGACCCGGATCGACATTCCGTCCAGGCGTCCCTTGAGTTCCGGCAAGACCAGACCGATGGCGCGGGCGGCGCCGGTCGTGGTAGGAATCATTGAAACAGCGGCGGCCCGGGCGCGTCGAAGATCCTTGTGCGGCAAATCAAGCAGCCTCTGGTCGTTCGTGTAGGAATGGACGGTCGTCATGAACCCTTTTTCAATTCCGAGCTTATCCCAGAGAATCTTGACCACTGGAGCCAGGCAGTTCGTCGTGCAGGAAGCATTGCTGACGATATGATGGGTCCGGTGGTCGTAGACGGCCTCGTTGACGCCGAGAACGATCGTGCAGTCCGGATCGGGGGAGGGAGCTGAAATGATGACTTTTTTCGCGCCACCCTTCAGATGCAGGGCAGCCTTTTCCCGATTTTCGAAACGCCCCGTGCTCTCCACCACAATATCGACACCCGCCTCACCCCAGGGGATCCGCCCCGGATCCTGTTCACGATAGACCCGGACAGGTTTTCCGCCCACAATCAGGTTATCCCCGTCGAAGGTCACCTCGGCAGGAAGCATTCCATGGACAGAATCGTATTTCAAAAGGTGGGCGAGGCTCTTTGAGTCAGTCAGGTCATTGACCGCCACGATTTCCACTTCCGGTTTTCCGGATCCAGACCGGATTCCCTTCTCCATAAACGAACGGGCCACCAGACGTCCGATCCGCCCAAATCCGTTGATGCCAACCCTGATCGCCATTTCTTCACCCTTTCAGAAAATAACATGCACCGCCCCCGAAGGGGCCGGAATCGAATCAATTGATTTGCCGTCGGTAAAGATTATGAATTCTTTCGTACCTGTCTTTCAAGAATCGGGGCGATGCCCCTCATCGGGTTCCCGGTATATTGTAGAAATCCGTGTCCGGCACTTTCTGTTCCGACACTTCAAGAGGCGGAATCTGTCCTTTCTTGAATATCTCCACCACAAAGTTCGGATCGTTCATCGGAGTTCTCAGCCCGGTTTTCGGATCGATCCGGACGTCGACAACATCGTCCGGAATGCTGAAGGGGGTTTCCGGGAACAAGGGAAGGGATTGCCGCATGATGTCGATCCAGATCGGGAGCGCGGCACGCGCCCCAAACTCACCCCGCCCCATGGAACGATGGTCGTCCATTCCGACATAGACGCCGACGGCGACGTCCGGTGAGTACCCGATAAACCACGCGTCCCTGAAATCGTTCGTCGTTCCGGTTTTTCCGGCCAGAAGCCTTCCCAGAACCAGTGCATCCCGTCCTGTCCCGTCCTTGATCACACTTTCAAGCATCGAGGTCAGAAGGTAACTGTATGCCGGGTCGTAGACGTTCTGGGGGGACGGAACGTGCTCATATACAGTCGTTTTCTGATAATTCAGGACGCGCGTCAGGGAATGCACCGGATTCCTGACGCCCTGATCGGCCATCACCGCATAGGCCGCCGTCAGTTCAAGGGGCCTTACACCGGACGACCCCAATGCCAGTGACAGGTCGTGGTTCAGGGGTGTCGTGATCCCGAGCCTTCTGGCCAGACCAATGACCGGTCCGATCCCGATACGCCGGACCATCCGGATCGTCGCGAGGTTGATGGATTCTGCCAGCGCTTTTCTCATGGGGACAGGCCCCAGAAAATTGCGCTCATAGTCCTTGGGACGCCAGACCCTTTTATGAACGGAATCGTAGAAAACAAGCGGTTCGTCCTTCAGAATGACACCGGGCGCATAACCGTGTTCCAGTGCGGCACCGTAATCGATCATCTTGAAAGACGAACCGGGCTGGCGTATCGCCTGGTAGGCCCGGTTGAACTTGCTTCTCCGGAAACTGTACCCGCCCACCATCGCCAGAATCCCTCCTGTCCGCGGATTGATCGCGACGACACATCCCTGGATCAGCGGAACCTGGTCGAGGGAACCTTCCCACCCCCATTTGGCCCCTGCGCGATGAAAACCGGTGAGATGGACCATGACCACATCCCCGGGATGAAGGACGAGGGCCGGAAAGAAGGGATCAAGGACCTTGGCGTCCTTGTCAAAATTCGGACCCGTCAGGATCTTTTTGGCCCAGAGCATCTGGGCCACCGGCACAAAACCCGGCACCCCTTCCCAGTCAAACCAGAAGCCCTCCTTCAGGACCTTCGTCACAACAGCTTCGACCCTCCGGCCAAGAACAGCGGGATTTTTCTCGGATGCTTCCAGCGGGCGGGACGCATGAACGATTTTGCGAAGGTCAGCGACAGGAATCTTTCTGACAGGTCCCCGGAATCCCTTTCTCCGGTCGATCGTCCTGAGCCCCTTGCGCAACGAATGGAGCGCCACACTCTGGATCCGGGCGTCCAGGGTCGTAAAAATCCTCAGCCCACCTCCGTAAAGCTGGTCGCCCGTCATGATTTTCTCAAGCCTCTGCCGGACATATTCCAGAAAATAGGCGTTGGGGTTGGAAGCCCTCGTTCTCCGCCGGATTACGAGGTTCTGGGCATAGGCCTTCTTCAGTTCGTCGTGGGTGATGAAATGCACCGACTCCATCCGTTTCAGGACGATCAGTTGCCGCCGCTTGCTGGCCTGGGGATGCAGATAGGGAGAAAATTCGATAGGAGACCGGATCAGTCCCGCGATCAGAGCCGCCTCCGGTAGGGAAAGATCCCGGACATCCTTTCCGAAATACTCTTTCGCCGCCGCCTGAACTCCGTAGGCCCCTTCTCCGAAATAGATCTGGTTGAGATACAACTCCAGAATCTCGTCTTTCGTCAGAACCTGTTCGATCCGGTAGGACAAGATCGCTTCCCTGAGCTTTCTGACAAGGTTTTTCTTGTGGTTCAGAAATATGTTCCGGGCGAGCTGCTGGGTGATGGTGCTTGCGCCTTCCCTCAGATAGCCCGCCAGGGCGTCGGAAACGGCCGCCCGTATAATGGACCCGTAAGCCAGGGCGCCATGGTGATAGAACTTTGAATCTTCCACCGCCAGCACAGCATGGAGGATCAGGGGGGGGATCTTCCGGAGGGGGATATATTCCCGTTTTTCCCGGTAGAACTTTCCGACGATCTGCCCGTTTCTGTCATAGATGACGGAGGTCGTCACCGGAACAAACGTTTTCAGGAATTCAACCGACGGAACCCCGCGGATCACCTTTTTCATGAACACATATCCCCAGATACCCGCGGCCGACAAAACGACAAACAGGACTGCCAGGGTGATCCAGAGAGTTGTCCGGCGTTTTTTCACTTAGGAACGTTCCCGGATTGGTCGGTCCAGACGGTCTGGAAGGACGGAATATGGAGCCAGAAGGAGGTCATGAGACAGTTATAAGAAAAAGAGGGTAAGGCTTTTGGTCCATGGATGCCCAAAAACTGTCAAGTGCAAATGGCTCTGGACCAGGTTCCGGAAAGAAATGTCTCTCCGACAAAAAAAAACCCCCGGAACGCGCAATATCCTGACGCGTTTCGGGGGAGACCGTTCAATGAATGACTACTTCTCGAACGTCTTGACAATCATCATCGTGGCAGCCATCGCGAAACCAACAATGACGATGAAGATGACAAAAAGGGTCGTACCCTTGCTGAAATCCGGTTTCGGAACATACGTCCCGAACTTGTAGGCCGCCATCAAAGCCTGAGACATTTTTGACCTCCCTCGCGTCGAAAGGACGGAAAAAGCAAAAAGAAGACACCCGACTACAAATGAATGAAATCAAAAGAACACAGTATGGGCAATGGGCCCAACATTGCAGATAATCCCACACAACCGGCCATTAAATCAAGGGTCGACCTGTGACGGCGGTTCCCCGGAGCGATCCCCTCCGAATGGTGGAAAAACGCGCGTCAAAACCCTGTTTCAGCGGGTCCCGCGCACTTCCGCATCGTATTCAATGAATTTTTTCAGCGGGAACAGGGCTTCAAACGGAAGACCGGCGCCTTCGAACAAGGCCCGACCGCCTTCTTCCCGGTCTACCAGTGCAATAACCTTGAGAACCTTGTGTCCTGCCGCCTGGCAGGCCCTGACGGCTTTCATCCCTGAAGCGCCTGTCGTGACGACATCCTCCACGACAACCACCCGGGAGCCCGGTGCCAGATCCCCTTCAATGGGGTTCCGCGTGCCATGGTCCTTCGCTTCCTTGCGGACAACAAACGAGGGAACAGGCTGACGATAAAGACCGCTGACGAGGGAAACGGCCACGCTGATGGGATCGGCCCCCAGTGTCAGCCCCCCTACCCCTTCGGGAGAAAAGGGAGCGATCATTCTGAAGAGGAGATCACCGACCAGAAACTGCGCCCTGGGATGTCCCAGCGTCGTTTTCTTGCCGTCCAGATAAACCGGGCTTTGCCGCCCGGAGGACAGGGTGAACGGACGGTCCGGACGGTAGAGGAAAGACCGTTCGTACAGAATCCTGAAGAGCTCTTCCCGCTCTTCCTGTATGCGCCGGTCACGCTGATCCGGAGAGACAAACTGGAGTGAAATATGTAGGTCGGACACGTCCTGGGGGTTCTCACAATGTGATTGAGGGACAATGAGCACGGGAAAAACAGGTTCTGATTATCACTCCGGTATCCACCCCTGTCAACTCCTGAAACCGCGGATCGACGCAGGGTCGGGCGGAGGAAGGAACCTGACACTGTCAGGACCTGACCGGATCACCGCGAAACAAAGGTCATGGGTTTTCTCCGATTCCCAGCTCTTTTTCTTCGCTCCGGGAAAGCTCGTCCAGTCCTTGCAGTACCTTTAGGCTCGCTTTTTCCATTCGGTCGACCTCTCCGTTCAAAGCACCAAGAGAGCCGGTCCGATAGAGCCTGACCGCCTCGATCGCCGCATCATGGACTTCCCGGTGCGGCGCCTCCAGCTGCCCGTAAGACGGAAGTTTCGAAAAGAATTCTTTTCCCTCTCCCTCATAATACCACTTTCCGAGCCGGCATCCGGTATGTCGGGCAATATCCTTGTCCCCTTTTTCCGACATTCCCAACAAGATGGAATAGATGTCGAACTTGAAGATGAGGTGATCAAACTTGGCCAGCTCCAGAAATGTCCTGAGGGTGGAAGCGAAAACCATTTTTTCCATCAGTGAGGTCAGCCCCAGGATATCTTTCATTCCGGCCGACGCCTCTTCCCCGTCTTTCGTAATCCGGTCCGATTCTCCCGCCCATTTTTCCATCTGTTGTTTGGTTTTCAGGGTCTCCCCCTGAATGGTGCCGACCAGAGAGGTAATGTCATTGGTTGCGTTTCGGGTTCTTTCCGCGAGTTTTCTCACCTCGTCCGCCACAACGGCAAACCCCCGTCCCTGCTCTCCAGCCCTTGCTGCCTCAATGGCCGCGTTCAAGGCCAGAAGGTTCGTCTGGTCGGAGACCTCCTTGATCAGCTGGACAATACTGCTGATCTGGCCGGCTCTCGTATTGAGTTCCTCCACGTTTTTCGTCGTTCCCCGGGTTTCGTGGGAGACGCGGAGCAGATTGCCGGACATCTGGTCGATCATCTCTCCCGTCCGGGACATGATCCCGGAAGAAGACAGGATGCGGTCCTTCTCCTGCCGCATCCTGTCGGAAAGGACGACCATGCTCTCCCGGGTTCTGGAGAGCGATTCCCCGAACACCATCATATGGGAGAGAAGACCCTTGAGACTCCTGTTTTCCTCGCGCAGTCGGGAAACTTCCTCTTCGAGACGGGAGATTTCACCGGACAACTCCCGGTAGCCGCCACGACCTTCTTCCGTCGACCGGGAAACCTCCCGGGCCCGGGAATCCGCCGGGATATTCTTGTCCGACCTACCAAACAGCCCCATCCAACTTTCTCCTTTCCCTCATGAATCCTGACGCATTCGTCAAGTCGCCCGACAGATCCCGGTGGATCGCGCCGCATCTCCCCCTTTGGATGCTGCATACCACCAAGCCAGGTCCTTGGTGGAAAATCCGTTCTGAACCCCCCAGGACCTTATCGGCATGTTGGCCCACCGGGATAACCGGCATCAATAACGGTTCGTCCCATCAAGCATATTATTATTTTTTTCAAGTGTGATGTTTTTCGGGAAAGACAAAATCGGAAGCCGGATCATGGGACCCCAAGAAACCGGACATGACAAACAGGTGGTGCCGAAGGCGGGACTTGAACCCGCACGGGTTTCCCCACACGCCCCTCAAACGTGCGTGTCTACCATTCCACCACTTCGGCACAATCAGGAAAATCCAGAGAAACCGGGAACGCTCCATCCCCTCGGGAGCAGCCGGGAGCGGAGTGCATTTTAGCAGAGGCTCACACCGTTTGCCAAATGGGATCCCGTCAGGATCCGGCCGAACCGTCTCCCCGCCCGGAAGAACGGCCGGACAACGTTTGGAGGAAGTAACCGATATAAAAGGTACAGACTCCCAGAATGAAGATCTTGAGCAAAAACATCATGGTCATGTTCCGGAAAAAAAACAGGACAACATCCAGGAACGTGATCGCCAGACCGACCATCTGGACGAATCTTGCCAACAGATACATATCTCTATCCGATCTGGCTGCCGGCACCCAGCCTGTCGGCCAGGCGCCGGATAATATCATCGCCTAAACGCTCCCTGTAGCAACCCAGACGATCCTCCCGGGAAGGATGATCCATCGCCCAGTCGAGCGGGTAAGCCTCCAGGGCCTCCCGGATATCGGGTCGGGGCCAACCGGACTCCAGCAACACACTGCGCAACTGGGCGTGCTCTTCCGCGTACCCGGAAAGGCCAGACTCGTCGAGCCGGCGGCCCAGAAATTCTCCGACCTCCCTTACCAACAGGGGGTCGGGCGGTTCTGATCCCACAGACAGCAGAAGGCAGGATTTCGCCTCGACATAAGGCAGGGCGGCAGGGTTCCCCGACGAAGGAGTCGCCTGGTTGACAAAAACCCTGGCCCGTGCGGATATCCTTTGATTCACCAACGGATCGTCCGTCAAGGCCAGAACAAGCCAGAAGCCTGACTCGTCTCCCGGAACATAGCGCCTGCGGACCCAACGGAACAAACCCGACCGGGCCTGTCCCACCAGTTCCCCAACGAGGGAGGGGGAGACCAGCGTCACATGTGCCCCGCCGGCGAGAAGACCCTTCATCTTCCTTGCCGCTACCTTCCCGCCCCCAACAACCAGCACCTTCCGATCCGACAGATCCAGGTACAGGGGGTAGCGGATCACGAAGCCGTTTTTCCGATAAACCCTTCCTTTTTCCAGTAGGAAAGGAGAATCCTCGATTTTCCGGCATATTTCGAATGCGGAAACTGCTGGATCAGCTTCTGCAGGAGACGGGCCGCCTGATTCCGGTGCTTCAGGTGAAATTTGGCCATGGCAAAATAGTATTCCGCCCGGTCATATTTTCTGGAATCCGGGTACTTGAGCAGGATCGTATGGAACCGATAGGAGGCGGCCTTGAATCTTTTCGTCTTGTAGTAGAAATACCCGACATAAAAATGGACCCGGGAAAGATGATCCCGGCAAAGGGCAATTTTTTTCTGGGCCTTGGTCACATAGGTCGAATCGGGAAACTCGTCGATCACCTTCTGGAAATCCGACAGGGCCTTCCGGACGGGCGTCGGATCCCGGTCGACAGACAGGATCTGGTAATAGTCGCACATCCCCATGCGATACTGGGCAAAAGATGCAAGGGGGTGCGTCGGGTGCAATTCGAGAAAGCGTTTGTATTCCCCGCGGGCCTCGATGAAATCCCCCTTGAAATAAAAGCGGGACGCTTCGTCCAGCAGGGCGGACGTTCCGAAAGCGTGGGTCCTGAAACTGTAGGTATGTTCATCCTTGGGCTTGGGAGGCATCAGGCCCAGGTAGGTGCAGCCTGCCAGAAAAGGCACCACCGAGGCCACCAGGACCAGCCATCGCAATCTGGCAGACACTTTTCTGTTTTCAGGCAACCGTTTTCCCTCCGCGTCCAAACACTATATCATATCGATGACCTGACAAAACCAGACTCCATTGACTGCCATTTTTGGGGCCACCATGTCAACCTGTGAAAAGATTTCCCGTCCCGTCTTCCTGTGCGGCATCGGGTGGGACAGAACGATTGAAAAAACCGGATCCTTACCCGGAAAAAACGGGGAAGGCCCCGTTTGCGCGAATGAAAGCCTGACCGGGATCCGGACCCGTTCTTTCGCGCAAGATCTTGAGCCGGAAGACCTCGCCTTGCGGGCCGTCCGGGACCTGTTCGGAAAATGTCCGGGGAGGCTCAAAACAGTGGATTTTCTGCTGCTCACATCGACCTCTCCCGGAACCCGTGTTCCTTCGACCGCATCCCTGGTAGCAGGAAAGCTTTTTGAAAACCCCTCTGTTCCTTCCCTGGATATCGGTGGATCCTGCAGCGGTTCCATCGTCGCCCTTTCCGTGGGGGCCGCCCTGATCTCTTCAGGGGACTTCAGGAATGTCCTGATCGTCAGCACCGAAAAGAAAACGGCACAACTGTGCCCGCGCCACGGACCCGAAACGGCCCTTTTGTTCGGGGATATGGCGACGGCCGCGCTTCTGTCAGACACGCCGGACCCGCTGGATTCCCATCCGCCCTTTGCTCTCCGGGCCGTCCGGACCCGCAGTCGGGGTGATCTGGCCGGTCTGATATGGAAGGAATCCGACCCCTGCGACGGGAGCATCCTGATCCGGATGAACGGACCTCGCGTCTTCCGGGAAGCGATCACCACCCTGACGCAGGAAATCCCCGGATTTCTCCAAAGCCTGGGCCTGGACACCAAAGACCTGCGGATGGCCGTTTTCCATCAGGCCAACGGTCGCCTTCTCGCCCAGGTGGGACGGAAACTGGGGCTACCCGCAGACAAGATCCCTCTCACCCTGGCCGAATATGGCAACACCTCTTCCTCCAGCACCTTCCTGACTCTGGGAAAAGCCCTGGAAGACAGGGGGACAGTGGATGGACCCGTTCTTCTGGCCACATTCGGCGGAGGGGTGACGTGGGGGATGGCCCTTCTGGAGAGAGTCTAGAGGCCGTCTTCGGTGTGGGCCTCGTCGGACGTCCCCGACTTCATTTTTCTGTAGAGCGACGTCCGGTCGACCCGCAGGATTTCGGAGGCGCGGGTGACATTGCCTCCGCATTTCCTGAGCACCTCCTGGATGTACTCCCGCTCAAACCCTTCCCGCGCGTCCCGAAGCGGCAAGACCTCTTCGGACCCGGACGGCGGTGAAACCGTATTTCCCAGCATCTGCCGGATCGCCGCAACATCAATCACCGGATCGGGCACCATGATCAGCAGGCGTTCCACCAGATTTTTCAGCTCCCGGACGTTTCCCGGCCAGGAATACTGGCAAAGCATGTCGGCCGCCTCCTCCGAAAAGTGTTTCGGCTTCAGACCCTCGTGCTCAACCAGTTCACCGATAAAGTGGTCAAGCAGGAGCGGAATATCTTCCGGCCTTTCCCGGAGCGGTGGAACGGTGATCGGAATGACATTCAGACGATAAAAAAGGTCGTCCCGGAATTCACGCTTCCGGATCAGATCGACCAGATCCTTGTTGGATGCGGCAATGACCCGGACATCCACCGAAACGTCCCTGTTCCCGCCGACTCTCTGGAATTTCTTTTCCTGGAGGACCCGCAAGACCTTGGCCTGAACCGGAAGGCTCATGTCCCCGATCTCGTCGAGGAAAAGGGTTCCGCCCGAAGCCGCTTCGAACTTCCCCTTCTTTTGGGTCACCGCTCCCGTAAAAGCCCCTTTTTCATAGCCGAACAGTTCGCTCTCGATCAGGTTGTCCGGAATGGCCGCGCAGTTGATATCGATAAATGCCTGGCCATTTCTCGGGGAAAGACGATGAATCTCCCGGGCAACCAGCTCCTTTCCTGTGCCGTTTTCTCCATGTATCAGCACCCAGCCGTTGGTCGGGCCTGCTTTCTCGATCGCTCCCAGCAAATCCCTGATCACACCGGACTGCCCGATGATCTGGTAATTCCTCTCGACGATCCGCCTCAGCGACTGATTTTCCTCCTCCAGGCTCCTTTGCCGGAGGGCGTTCTGGACCGTGATCAGAACCTTGTCCAGCGAAAAGGGTTTTTCCACATAGTCGAAGGCTCCGTTCTTGATGGCGCGGACCGCGGTTTCGATCGTCCCGTGACCGCTCATGACAATGACCTGTGTCCGGGGAAACTTTTCACGGATGGCATTCAGCAGGACAAGCCCGTCATCCGATCCGAGCCAGACATCGAGAAAGACCACCTCCGGTGCATCTTCTTCCAGCTTCCGCAACCCTTCACCCGCAGACAGGGCGACCTGGACCCTGTATCCCTCGTCTGACAGGATATCTCCCAAGGTTTTCAGAATATTGGGCTCATCGTCAACAATCAGGAGGGTTTCCCGCGCCATTTACCTATCCTCCCGGATCGCGGCTGCCACTGTTTTCTGAACATGCCGGACCGGAAAAACCAAGGAAAAGAGGGCCCCACCCGAAGAACTTTCCGAACAGGTGATACTGGCGCCATGCTCTTCCAGGATCCGGTGAACGATCGCGAGCCCCAGCCCCATGCCCTGATGTTTTGTCGAAAAGTGGGGAAGAAAAATCCTGTCCATGTATTCCGAAGGAACACCGGGTCCGGTATCCGCAAAAAGAACGGTCACAGTCTCCTGTCCCGGGCGGACGGTGATGTCGATACGCCCGGATTCCTGCATGGCATTAACCGCATTGTCGAACAGATTGACAAATACACGACGGATAGCGCTTTTGTCCAGAAAGAGCAAAGGAACTTCATCGGGAACTTCCAGAACCACCTCGATATCCTTGTGGGCCGAACGGTAGAGCCAGGATATGTCGGACAGGATCGGGACGATATCGAGAGACTGGGGGTTGCTGCCGGGAATACGGGCGAAGGAAGAAAACTCGTCCACCAGGTGCTTCATCCCCTGGACTTCGTCCACGATGGTCTGGATCGCCTCCTGAAAAACCCGCGGAAAATCTTCGGCGCGGTCCAGAAATTTTTTCTGGAGCCGCTGGGCAGACAGCTGGATCGGCGTCAACGGATTCTTGATTTCGTGGGCGACCCTCTGAGCAATCTCACGCCAGGTCTGGGCTTTCTGAGCTGTGAGAAGGGCCGTGATGTCATCAAAAACGATAACCACACCTTCCCCTGGAACGCCTCCGGGATCGGCCAGACGGTTGGTCCGGATCCGGAACGTCTTGACCTGTCCCTCCGGCAGTTCAAACGAGGATTCGACCTCCGGACTTTCGTTCTCCCGGACCCGCTCCACCAGATCCAGAAAGACGGGAACGGCCGGATGAGCCAGATCCGCCAGCTTCACTCCCAGGGCTTTGTTTCGGGGAAGGGCGAGAAGGTCTTCGGCCGAGTGGTTGACGGTCGAGATCACCCCGTCCCTGTCGACTGAGATGACCCCGGTGCCGATATGTTCAAGGATGGTCTCTGTGTACTCCCTCCGTCTCGCCAGTTCCGAATTCGCCTCCTGCAAAGTGCGGTTCGAATGGGCCAGATCCTCCGTCATCTGGTTGAAGGAGCGGATCAGAATGGCAAATTCATCCTGACCGGACTCGGGAACGCGGACGGCCAGATTGCCTTTCGCCACCTCTTCGGTCGCTTTTTCAAGGGCACCGATGGGCTCGGTGATTTTCCGGGCCAGGTAAATCCCGAACCAGACGGCTCCGAAAATGATGATCAGGGTGATCATCAGAAACAGAAGAAGGTAGGATTCCCGGATGGGGTTCTTGAACTTCTGGAGGGCCTGGTAGTCCCGGAAGGCGTGGGTGATGTTGCGCATTTTCTCCAGAAACCGCCCGGGGACAAAGTAATTGACCACCACCGCCCCTTGGCGGGACAAGGCCCTTTTTCCCCGGGGTCCCGGATAGGCGACAGGAACGACCGCCCGGATCAAGTCCCCCAGCCCCGTCGAATAGACAAAGGCCTCTCCCCCTTTTGCCAGCGCCTGCGTGATCTGGTCTCTGGGCAGATCGAGCAGACGGACGTTCAGGGAATTCACCTGGGCAATCCGAACGGGAAGAACGCGGGTCGGCTCGCTTCCCGGATGCAGGACATAAAGCTCGACCCCGGCAAGATCGTATTCTTTTCGTTTCAGGGACAAAAACGCCTTGAGCACCTCCGGATGCCCCACCATTCCCGGGCGAACGGACATCTCGTCGGAAATTTCCCGGGCGATCAGGACGGTATTCTCCTTGGTCTGGTTGTAATACCCCTTCGCCACCTCAAGGGAGGAATGCAGGGAGTCGGTGATCGGAAAACTGAACCAGCGCTGGACGGAATTGTTCAAAAAACCGCTTGCGACAATAAACAAAAGGACCGAGGGGATCAGGACCATCAACAGGAAGGAGCCGATCAGGCGGGACTTGAACCCGCTTCCGAAAACGCCTGTTCTCCTGTCCCAGTAAAGTTTCACGATATTCCGGACGAGAACGAGAATCAGGCTGATCGCCAGGATCAGGTCGATATTGAACAGGAATATGACGATCAGGTGAGAGATCAGACGGGATGAGTAATGGGCGGGAGGCGTCCGCATTTCAAGAAAGGTGGTCAGGAGGGTCAGGACCAGAAAGGCGCTGATCAGGACAACCGGAGAACGGAGGAACTTTTTCCGGAATTCTGTGGTTTCTTCCACCGCCACGTCTCCTCTCCCTTTCAGGAAACCGGTACCCCCATGAGCCTGTTGGCCAGTTCAATCCATTCGGCCAAAACACTGGATCGACGCCGAAGGGCAATCTGGCGGCCCATGGTCATTTCGACAGGAACCCCCCCCAGAAGTCGCGACGATTTCCGGCTTTGCCGGAATGTGAGCCTCGCCTGGGGTCGGTCGGTCGACAGGACGGCGTCGAGAGAGGCCGACAGGTCTCCTCCGTTGGCAAGGGCCGCGGTAAATGGGCGCACTTCCAGCTGCTGTGCAGAAAAACGGGCTTTCAGGAATACCTGACGGTATTGTCGGGTGGCGAACCGGACCCTGTGCCCCTTGACCTGGAGATTGCCCTCCCATCGGGCAGCAGGCCCATGGACATATCCGTCCGCCAGAAGCACTCCCGAGTAACTCCCCGCCTTTCCCCCCAAAATAGGGGCGAATCCTGCCAGTCCGACCGTTCCGTGAAAAAAGACGTCCAGAAAGGGAACGTCCTGTATCCGGGTCACGTTGCCCTGGATACGAAACCAGGAGGGCCGCATGGACAGTCCGAGGCGGAAATCCCGCAGGCTGCCCTTTTCAAAATTTCCGGAAAACCGGACCGCGTCCAGAGTGACCATCCCGCCACCCGTCCGGACGAAAAGACGGGGCGACATAAAACGGACCTGGAACCGGTTCATCAGGAAGTTCGATGAAACCCGGCCGGAAAGGCCCGTCATGGCGAGGACGGGTGGACTCCCCTCCGATCCCCACGACACCTGTCCGTCCTGAACCCTGAACGAACGGACGATCGCCCCTCCACCCTTGGGAGACTGGACACCCTCCCGCCATTTTTCAAAAAATCCCCGGTAGTTGTCGTTTCCTCCGTGAACGACCCCGGTAATCGACGGATGAAAAAACGTCAGATCCCGGAAATCATAGACCCGGTCCAAAATGGAGAGGAGGCTCAGGTGCCCTTCCACTTCAGGAAAAGCGAACAGGGTCTCCAGACCGCCCTCTTTTCCCATCGGAAACTGGACGAGAATACGGCGGAACGTCACCTTTCCCAGGAGGAGACTCAGGTGGACAGACCCGATTTTCACCTGACCCTGATAGGCTCCCTGGACTGTCTGAACCAGGTCCGTCCGGAGCGTTCTTTCGAATGAATGGCGGATCTCCCAGAGACCGGCGACCGCAAGGACCACCCCCAGCATCAATAAAAGCAGCAGGGATTTTTCCCGGCCCATCCCTTTCAATCGAGGCTCCTAGCTTTTCCGGTCCTTGAGGCTGACAAAATACATCTTTGCCTGGTAAATCATATCCTTGATATATTCTTTTTCTTCCGCACCGAGGGCGGATTCACCTTCGCGAAGGAAGGTGTCCATGAGGTCGATCAGCAATTTCGCCGAATCGAAATCCGGCGACCTCTCCGGACGTCCTGTCCGGGGATCGACGCCCAGGGCGCTGATGGCCATCCCTCCCAGAATGGCGGGGATATGCCCCAGGCGGGGTGACTCGTCGACCTCGACCGGCCGACTGTCGAGGAGTGCAACAGGAAGCTTGTCCCGGAAGGCATCCTGGAAAGCTTCCATCAGTCCCAGGAAAAATCGGGCTTCCCGAATGTTGAATGTCTGGGCCGGGCGACGGGTTTCCGGATCGAACGCCAGGTGGTTCAGGACCATGCCGGACAGGATGGCGAAAATCTGGTCGAGCCCGTGATCGCCCTGAGTTTCGCCCGCTTGAAGCTCTTTATCTGGCGCTTCACGGGAAGATTCCGGAGGCGGAGGAGGAACCTCGTCTCTCTTTTCCTCCTTGACAGAAGCGGGCGGGACAGGGTTTTCCGGCTCATCCAGATCAAAACGGGGCCTCCGGTCCGATATAATGATTTCAGGTTCCTTTTCGTCCCTTTCCGCCATTGTTTGTCCTTTCTCACAGGGAGCTCGCCTTGAGCCACCATTTTCTTCTCGCGTTCCTGCCTCTGTTCGTGGCGATTGATCCCCCCGGGATCCTGCCGTTTTTTCTCAGTCTAACACAGGGCCTTCCCGCACCCCAAAAAAAAGCGATTGCCCGGACCGCTGCCCTGACGGCTTTTTTCCTGAGCCTGCTGTTTGCGCTGGCCGGAAGGACCGTCCTGGACTACCTCGGATTGACCATCTGGGACTTTTCGATTGCCGGCGGGATCCTGCTTCTGGTCATTTCGATATCGGACCTCCTGAAATCCCAGGAAATGCCGGAAACGGGAGACCTTTCGAAACCTTTCCTCACCAGGCGATCCCTGGGGGTAGTTCCGCTGGGAATCCCCATCATCGCCGGCCCCGCCACGCTGACCACGGCCCTCACCCTCTCCAAGAGCGGCCCGCTTTGGGCCGTCATCTCGGCGCTTTTCGCCAACATGGTGCTGATCTACCTGCTCCTGTCGCGGGGAGAAAAGGTGAACCGGATCGTGGGAAACACCCTTTCGACCGCGATCGGGAAAATCTTTTCCCTCCTGCTCGCCGCGATCGCCGTAAGCCTCATACACAAGGGGATCATGGGGCTGTTGACGCCATAGATTCCGAACGATTGCCGCGAGAGGTTTTTTACTGCACAATAGCCTCGCATACCTTCAAAACGGGCACCTCTCAAAACGAAAGGCGAAAACGTTGGCCGACTCTGATGTTCTCAAGGAAAAATCCACCTTGATGTGCGACGATTTTCGCATCGAAATCACCAGCAAGCTGATCCTGGTCGGCATATATCCGCCCACGCCGGTTGTTCCGGTCATCTATACCCCCGGGTTTCCGGTGACCATCCCCTACCTCTGTTTTTTCCAGATGTTCGAGTCGGAACAGGACGGTGTGGCTTCCTTCACCGCCAGAATCCAGAATCTGGAATCGGGCCGCATGGTGGGCCAGGAGGTCGCCGGCAGGCTCCGGCTCCAGAAAGGACAGATCATCAACCTGCTCCGGTTCGGCGCCCTCCCGTTCTCCCAGTCCGGATCTTTCGGCCTTTCCACCGTGGTGGAAGGATGCGCCGATCCCTTCACCGCAAATTTTGACGTGAAGCTGTTCACCCCGCCCCAGCCATCCAACTGAAAAAAGATCAGGACTGCCGTACCAGGACGAACAGATGGTATCGGTTTTCGAGCTCCACCTTTCCCGTGTCGGGATTCCGGTGCGGCAAAAAGGCTTCCATGGCCTGTTCCAGAAGCTCCTTCTCCCGTCCTTCCCCGGCCATCAGAAGGGCGAACCGACCGGTGCCGATGATCGCTTTCGCGGCGGAGACGGTATCGGGAAAGCGGAAGACGATCCGGTCCGACAACACCCGGTCAACCGTCAGGCCTGCCTTCATGCTCTGGTGTTCGAGCCACGGGCTCCTCCCCGCAGAGTAGGGGGATTCCAGCGGGGGAATCTGTCCCTTGTAGGCATAAGGCCAGTTGTCGATGACTTTCCGTGAAACGGCTCCCAGGGCTGTTTCTTCCGGCTTCCCCCAGGCCGAAAATCCGTACTTCCCTCCCGGCTTGAGTATCCGCGAGATCTGCTGAATCTGGGAGGCAGGGTCCCGGGAAAAGATCGTTCCCATAGAAGAGACGACGGTGCCGAAACTTTCCGGGACAAATGGCAAAGAATCCTGATCCGCCACGACACCGCAAGAACCGGCCGCGGTTTTTCGCGCAAATTCCACCATTCGTATTGAAAAGTCGCAACCGACAGCATCCGGAATCCCGTTTTTCGCGAGGAGGGCCGAAAGGACCGTTCCGGGGCCGCACGCCAGGTCCAGAACCGGCAAACGCGGAAGGGGGGTAAGCAAATCCGCCAGGCGTCCGGCGATTTCCCCCAGGTGAATGCCGAGCCCATCCCTGTACAGGGGAGCCGCCTGGTCCCACCCCAGCCGGATGGGGGTTTCATTATTCTCCCGCCGTGGATCCATCCGCATTATCTCCCTTCACCCGTTTGACCGGGAACAATCAGCATCGCGTCTCCATAGCTCAGAAAGGCAAACCCCTCATCCAGGGCATAACGGTAAATTTCTTTCCATCGACCACCCCCCCCGAGAAAGCTGTCCACCAGCACCAGAAGGGTGGATCGGGGCTGATGGAAATTGGTCAGAAGCCCGTCCACCACCCGGAACGGAAATCCGGGACGGATGAAAAGACTTGTCCAGCAGAGCCCGGAGCAATTCTCTCCCTGAAGCGCCCAGGATTCCAGCGTCCGGACAACCGTGGTTCCGACGGCAAAGATCCTTCCCCCACTCTGTCTGACTGTCCGGATCCGCTCCGCCGTCAGATCCGGCACGGAAAAACATTCCGAATGCATGACATGCTGGTCCAGGCTTCCGCTTCCCAACGGACGGAACGTTCCCAACCCGACATGAAGCGTGACGGTGGCCATCCGGATCCCCTGTTCCCCGAGGCCGTCCAGAAGGCGCTCTGTGAAATGGAGCCCCGCCGTGGGAGCCGCCACCGAACCCGATAGGCGGGAAAAGACGGTCTGGTATCTCTCCCGGTCGAGAGGGTGATGTGCACGGGCTTTACGGATATAGGGCGGAAGCGGCATTTCTCCGCACCGTTCCAGCCAGGCCAGAAGGGGGGTTTCGCCTTCATACAGGGACAGAAAACACCCTTCTTCTTCCGAATAAACAATGTCCGTCAACCGTCCACCGTCGGGAAGTTCCACAACGGCCAAAGAGCCGATCCCTTTGGCCAGAAAACGGACGGGGGAGGGATCCTGCGGGTTCAGAAACAACAACTCGATCTTCCGGCCGGAAGGGGCCCGCGCGAACACCCGGGCGGGGATGACACGCGTGTCATTCAGCACCAGGAGATCCCCCGGCCGAAGAAATTTCCCGAAATCCTCCATCCGGAGGGACAGAGGGTCTGATCCCCTGGCTCTTCCGGTGACCAGAAGACGGCTTTCTCCGCGCTTCTCCGGAGGATAAAGCCGGATCCGGTCCGGGGGCAACCGGTAGTCGTAAAGGTCTTCCCCTCCCGATGATGCTGCAGGGTCGTCCGGGAGAAAACCGGTTGTTCCTTCCGGTTCCTGCTGGTAAAATGGGTTCCCGAAAGTCTCTTCCATCGCCTTTTTCACCCTTCCTGATCATCCGGAGATAAACATGGCCGCTTGTCCCGCCTGTCTGTCCAGAAATTCCGGTTTTCTTGTCCATTCGGACACCCCACTGACCAAAGACATCCTCGGCGTCGGGCGGAACGACCGCCTCACACCGGAAGGAGACGGACCGGTGATCCTCTGGGACGATCGTTCCGCCTGGATCGAAGAGGGCCATTTTTACGGAATGGTCGAATTCTGGGACCGGTATTTCTCCCCACGACAATGGCGGTTCCACCGGCTTGAACGTCCGGGGGCCCTTCCGGCGCAACTTCCTGATGCCGTGGAATGGGAATGGATTCTGGAAAATCGTCCCCAGGTCTGGATCGATACCCTCATCGAACGGGGGGCGATCCGGATGTTCGGCCAGCCGATCGTCGAGCTCGGTTCCGGCGTGCAGGCGCACGTGATCGGATACGAACTTCTGGCCCGCGGACAGGAGCTCTCCGGAGAGCTCATTCCCCCTCTGGTCCTGATCCGGGAAGCCCGCTCGCAGAACCGCCTCTTCCACCTCGACCGGGCCTGCCGCGTACGGGCGATCCAGACGGTCACCGACCGGCCGGAAGACCACGTTTATTTTATCAATTTTATTCCCAGCGTCATCTATGTGGCCGAACATTGCCTCGAAACGACCATGGCGGCCATCCGGAACTCCACCCTGACCCCCCGCCAGATCGTCTTCGAAGTCACCGAATCCGAATATGTCGCGGATCTGGATCACCTGAAATCGATTCTGGCCTACTACCGGAAAAACGGATTTCGGTACGCGCTCGACGACGTGGGGGAAGGACACAACACGATTGAACGTCTTCGCTATCTGGAACCGGACATCGTGAAACTCGACCGCAAGTGGGTATCCGGTGTGCATACCCATCCGGACCGGTCTGAGAAGGCGAGGGAGGTCCTCGAAGTCTCGAAGGAGGTGGGCGCCATCCCCCTGGCGGAAGGGGTGGAGGAGCCGGAAGAGGCATTGGTTTTAAAACAGATGGGGTATCTCTGGCAACAGGGGTATCTCTATGGAAAACCGGCTCCATTTCCGGACGTCCGCTAGACCGCCGGACCTCCTCCACGATCGCTCAAGGGTTTCTCCCGTTCCGGTTTTTTTGCAGAAACCGCTCTCTGTCGTCCGGATGAAACCGTTCGAGGGCATACCGGAGCATGACCCGGGGCATTCGGGCGTGATGCCGCTCGAGAAACAGGACCAGACGGGACAGGTCCACCTTTCCGGTCTCCCGGAGCATCCACCCGCAGGCCTTGTGGATCAGGTCCTCCCTGTCAGAGAACAACCGTTCGACCAGCCCGAAAGTGGTATCAATATGCCCCTGGCGGATGAACCACCAGGAAGAGACGATGGCGATCCGGCGATCCCACTGGTTCTCCGCCCCGGAGAGGTCGAACAGGATCGCAGGGTCCTTTTTCCAGAGATATTTTCCGGCAATATAGGGGGCGCTCTCGTCCACCAGGTCCCATTCGGACACCTGTTGACGGTGGGCGACATAAAAATGAAAAATCTGATCCTGCCGGCAGGCGTCCCCCCGGTCGAACTGGTTTCGCAGGATGCGGAGCCCGAGAGACCGGACCTCGTGGACCGGGGATAAGAGGCATTCACGGATCTCGTCAAAGCCCAGATGAACAAACTTCCGGGCCGCATCGACCACATGAGCCTTTCGGACCCCCCAAAAGACATGGCGGTCCGGATCACGGTAGAAACGTCTCTCGACCGGGATCCAGGAAGGGTCGGCGCGTTTTCTCAAAAAAGCGAGAGTTTCGCCCAGGGAGGGGGAGTGGGTTCCGGGAGGTCGGCCGATGACAAAATCCCTTCTAGCGGTTAGGATAAAACGATGAACTTTTCAGGCTTGAACGGAGAAGCGTTCCGGAGGTTTTTTTCCCTCCACACCCTTGCCGGAGACAGAACGAAGATGAATGCAAAAAATGTCCGGCAAAAAAGGATGCTTTTTTTTCTGATCTTCTGCCTGTCGATCGCCTTGCCGATCCGCCTTCCGACGGAAGCCTCCGCCGGCCTTGACGGAAACCGGACCCAGATCCAGGATGACGCCCGGAAACTGGGTCTGGTTCCCGGCACGACCAGCACAAAAAACGTTTACGCATCCGTCCTCCTGTCCCTTCCCCCGGGGTCGCCCCTCTCCCAAAACGGCCTCAAGACGCTGGCCGTCCGCGAGTTTTTCGACGCCTCCGGACAGGTCTTTGCTGTTGCCTGGGAAGGGTCTCTCCTTCCGGATCTGTCCGTTCTTCTGGGCACCCGCTTCGCCGACATTCCCCCGCGCAATCTCTCCCACGACCGTCACCACCTGTTCATCACGACGCCGGGGCTGATCGTCCGCGTCATCGGAACCTCCCGGTTCCGGGCGGGAATGGCGTGGATCCCGTCCCGCCTGCCTCCGGGATTCACCCTTTCAGAAATCAGGGTCAGGGCGCCGTGAGTGTTTTCCAAAGGAGAAAATCGGCGGTCACCGTCTTTCTTCTCCTTGTGTTCCTGTCCTTCTCCGGTTGCGGCGGGGGTTCGTCCTCCCCTTCATCCCCGACGGAAGCGGTCTGTACGGGGAGTACCCCCCCGACAAGCGAAACCCCTTCAGCCAACCAGATGGTCGTCTACCAGTCTACCTGCCAGGGGTCCGTCAACACGCCGGTCGTCACCCTCACTATCTGTGTTCCCCACACCAACACCTGCGAGGATGTTCCCAACATCCTGGTGGACCTGGGATCGACGGGGCTTCGGCTCTCCCACACCCTGTCGATCAGCTCACAACTCCCCCAGGAATCGGGTGACAGCGGCCCTATCACCGAATGTTATGCGTTTGTCAGCGGGTACAACTACGGGCCGGTCGTGACCGCCACCATAACACTCGGAAACGAGGCTGTGACTGTTCCCGTACAGATATCAGACTCCACCCTCCCCGCCCCTTCCTCCTGCACCACAACCGGCCCATCCGCCCCCTTCGAACCGGCCATCAACGGGATCCTGGGCCTCCTGTTTCCCCAGGACGACACGCTCGATGGATTGTATTACGAAGGGGGAGCCGGGCCAACAACGGTTTCCACCTCCCTGGTGGTCCAGAATCCGGTTTTTCTAATGTCTTCACCTGAAAATAATGGAGTGCTTCTATCCGGTTTTGGAACTGTTTCCCAGACAAAAGGGGCCCCGAGTGTTTCCGGCTTGTTGACCTTCGGTACAGGAAGCGCATCAAGCCTCACACAACTGGAGACAAACAATTTTGCTGAAATCAGCGCGAGTTATAAAGGAAACTCAAATCTCGCTGCATTTTTCGACAGCGGCTCCAACGGCTTGTTTATCGACAACTCCTCCATCCCCTCCATCCTTTCCTGCAGCGCATCTTCCGGCCTGTCAGTCTTTTTCTGCGGAAACGCCCCCAGCCAATCCGCGATTCTCACGGGAACCAATAGTTCCAGCGTAACCCTTAACTTTTCAATCGAAAGCGCCCAGACCCTCTTGGCCACCGGAAACCAGGACTTCTCCACCCTGGGAGGACCGTTCTCGGGATATTTCGACGCGGGGTTTCCCGCTTTCCTCTATGGGTATACCATCGGCGTGGGGTGGGGTCCCAACGTCAACACCACCGACGAAGGATATTTCCTTTACGGTAACTGAACGCCTTTCCGGGGTCGGAGAATCTCTGCATTCCACGGGGAAACAATCCGGAACGGGGGAGGCCAGGAAGTTCTTTACCCCGCCTTCCCCGCCTTCATCGCATCCTTCACTTCGACCAGCTTTCCCGTCTTGACGTCGTAATAAAACCCGTAGATCGGGATCCGGGACGGGACCAGGGGGTGTCTCCGGATCCGCCGCACATCCTCCGCGACGCTCCCTTCCAGATCTGAAAAAGGGAGGAAGTTGATATATGTGCCTTCTTCCGAGCCTGGCCCTTTCCCCACGTCTTCCCACCCCTTGGGGGTGATCCTGGCCGTCTCGAGGCTTTTGGACAACAGGCTGCGCATCACCCCATCGTCGAACAGCATCATCCCGCAGTCCGAATGGTGGATGACGAACCACTCCTTCGTTCCCAGAAGCTTGTAGGAGATGACAAGACTCCGGACAGCATCCTCGCTTGCCCGTCCACCCGCGTTCCGGATAACGTGGGCGTCCCCTTCGGACAATCCCGCCATCTTTGCCGGATCGATCCGGGCGTCCATGCAGGTCAGGATGGCAAACTGCCTTTTCGGCGGCAATGCCAGCTTTCCTTTGTCTCCAAACCCCTGGACGTAGGACTTGTTGGCTGCCAGGACTTCCTCCAGAATCTTGCTCATCGAATCTCCCTCCTCGGATGCAAACAGATCGTTGTTCAATCAGTCGTTGACCGTCATGAGCAAACATTGGTGCAAAAACGGTTTCCGGGCGAAGCTTCCGGGCCCCGCCCGGAAAACCCCAGGGCCCTAATACCCTCCGCCCCCCATTCCCCCTCCTCCGCCGCCGGAAGAATGGCAGGCGGCAATCAGAATCATCCAGATCCATGGATTTTTTTTCAAGACTGACAGAACAACCGATCCCAGCGACATAACCATCTACCTCTCCTTTTTCCTTTAAGCTTATTCCGACCCATTAACCCCTTCTATCATTTTACCACCCGACAGACAGAATAATTTTGGGGTGGACCCCCGCGGACATTCCGGCTAGAATCATGCCAAGATTTTTCCCAAAAACACCACTTTCAGTGAAGGTTCCTGCAAAACCGAAAGGTTATTGTGATGGATTCCATGCATACGGCTGACGATCCCAACCCCGGCGAGATCGCCCGTTTGACCCTCCAGGATCTGGCCCGGGAAAAAAAGTCCCCGACCCCCCTCAACTACGCGCGCACCTACGCCCGTTATTCGGAATCCAACACAGACGTGGTCCTCCAAAAACTCTTCGATCTTCTGGAGTTGAGCACCCAGCTCGAAGAGGACGAATGGACCGGAAAACAGGTAGAGGAGTTGCGGTGTTACCTTCCCCGGACCGCCCTTTTGACGGAAGCCGGGGTTTGCAAGGCGATGGAGCGGATCCTGGAGGAGACGCTGGCCCGGAACAAAAGTTTCTCCCAGGAAATCCACCTCCGGAAGGTCGAGGTCAACCAGACCGTCAGCCATCTGAACGAAATCATCGGAGAGGCCCATCTTCTCATCAATCAGACCTCCATGCGCCTGGAGCACAGCCTTGACCGCTTCAACGTGGTCAAAAGCCTGGACGAAGCCCGCCCCATCTTCCTGGAAATCATCGAACAGTCCAAGACGCTTCTGACGCGGTTCAGAACGATCGGGGAAGAGTTCCAGGAGGCCCACAGACGCCTCATGAGTTCCACGATCGAGGCGAGTCTCGATCCCCTTACGGGAGCCCTCAACCGGCGAGGCTTCCAGAAACGCCTGGCGTCGTCGGTCGGGCTGGAAGTTGTTCTGATGATCTTCGATCTGGACCATTTCAAGGAGCTCAACGACCGGCAGGGTCACCACCAGGGGGACCAGGTCCTCAAAAGGGTGGCAACCCTCGTGACAGGGTTTCTGGGAGACACCCCGTCCGTTTTTTCCCGATGGGGCGGTGATGAATTTCTCGTTTTGTTTCCCCGCAAGGCGCTGGAGGAAATCGTCTCCATCGCGGAGGAGATCCGGTGCCGGGTCGAACAGGCCCGTTTCGGCGTTCGGCCGGATCCCGCTTCACCGGATCGCGGGATGACCATCAGCATCGGGATTTCTGCAGGACGGCTGGCCAATGAACACCTGTTTGACCGGTTTTACAATCTGGCCGACCAGGCCCTTTACCTGGCCAAGAAGGAAGGCCGCAACCGGACCCGGGCGATTCACCTCGACGACGCCCCCTGAAAAGCTGGCTGAACCTGCGGTGGTGCCCGCTTCGGAACCTTCATCATCGGCTCACCTCTCCGGGAGCGTCACCCTACCGGGAGGAGTCATGCGGCGACTTTTCTGGCTTTGCTTGGTCTCCTGCCTGACAATGGCAGGATGCGAAAATCACCATCCGAATCCCGTGACCTTTTACCCGCCAGCGAGCGAAATATTTGCCGGCGAGACAGGGCAGCTGGTCAACCCGGACGACGAACGCGTCCCGGTGCTTCTCGGCCGATCGATCCGGGACTACACCCAGGGATGGATGGCTTATGTCGCCGGCCGGACCGATCTGGTCCGCCCGCTTCAGGACCAGAAGAAGATCCGATGGGTCAAGGCGAAGACGCCGGTCCGGGTCATCCTGACCGAAGACCGGATGGGCCAGGTTTTCCTTCTGGTACGGGAGGGCGGGCGTCCGGGAGGTTCTTCGAACCTGCTGGAAAGGCCCCGCGGATGGTGGACCGACGCACGGAGTTTTCAGATCACCGTCGGTCTGAAAGGCGGGGTCCGGCGATAGCAAACAGCTGACAGGGAGGGATAACCGTGAACTGTAAAATCCAGTGCCTCAAGAACGGACCCTATGAGCTGCGGGGGCCCGTCCGCATCGAAGACGCCGACGGAAATGTGACGGAGACGGAAAGTATGGCCCACCACCTGTGCCGGTGCGGGGCATCCCAGATCAAACCCTTTTGCGACGGCTCCCACGAGGCCGTCGGATTCGCGTCGGAATAGGAGCCTAGACCCGGACGGCCAGACGGGCGCTCTCCCGGAAAAGCTGTGCCGGAAGGGGATTATCCAGTTCCCAGACGATGCTCATCGGTCGGCTTCCCTGGTGGGATCGGTAGCGGACGGGCCCTGCGAACACATAAGGCTCCGACATCCCGAAGGGAGAGCTTTCGCTCTTTTTCTCCTTCCGGACAAACAGGAAGATCCGGTTTCCGGTGCGTTCGTGATGGATGTATCGACGTCCCGTTTCCGACTGTTCGCCTGTCGTACTCTGGGACTGCCAGTGGAACAGTCTTTCGGAAATCGCATAATCTTCGTACAGGGTCGACGGGGAATAATCCTTTTCGGATTTGTTGAGCGTGACGAACAAAAGGTCGGCTTTCTGGTCTGGAAGATAACGGACCCCTTCCCGGACCTCCCGCTTCCTTTCGAAATCCCACAAACCGAACGCCGCGAGGATTTCATCACGGGTGTAGGCAGCATGGATGTCCAGCGGGGAGTGGTCCGACAGACTCCCCGGAATGACCGGGTAACGGGCCAGGTCTTTCGAAAGCTCCAGCGATTCTTCCAGTTCCGCGGACAGGACAGGATTTTTCCGGAATCGCCTGATCATATCCCGCGGCTCCACCATGCCCATCTTCCGGGGAACCTCTCCCCAGAGGCTGTAATGGGCCATCAGGAGCATCCGATCCGCCATGCTTCCCTCGGAAGGAAATTTTTCCTCCCTTTGTGTCATCCGGAGCAAAAAATCGTGATATCGACCAGCGGCCGCATGAAAAACCCGCCCCACCCCCCGGGTGAGGACAGATTCGTCGGGATCCGCAAAATCCTCCAGAACTCCTGCCTGAACCTGCATCCTTTTCCATCCGGTGAAAACGTTTCCCCTTTTTTGGTAGATCGCCGAAAGGGGCGGGTGAAACGCCTCCACAAATTCCCGGAGGCGGGGAGGCCTCCCCAATTCCCGGGCCATCTCCCGGATCCGCTCAAACCATGAATCCCTCCGGCCTCCCAGGGATTGCCGGACATTCTCCAGGACATACTCCCGGGCCACCCGTTCCAGACGGATGACGCATCCTGCCGGAAGGTGGGGGAAATCCTCCAGGACTGCCAGCTCGATGCGGTGGACCGGACTGCCGGAAAGCGCCGAAAGACGCGCGGAAAAATCGAACTTTCCGTGCATGTGCCCGATAAAATCGAGTACCAGAAGATGCGTTTTCCCACGGTAGTGTCGCAGTCCCCGTCCCAGCTGCTGGAGAAAAACCGTGAGGCTCTCGGTCGGCCGAAGGAAAAGGACGGTATTGACCGCCGGAATATCGACCCCTTCATTGTAGAGATCCACGACGAACACAAACCGTATCTCTCCCTGGGACAGGCGCTGGCTCGCGGATTCTCTCTCCTCCTTCGGCGTCTCTGCCGACAGGGCCGTGGAAGAGAGGCCCGCCCGGTTGAACAGTTCGCTCATCTCCCTGGCATGCCGGACACTGACGCAAAACCCCAGACCCCGGACGGCGCCGAGATCGGGAAGATACTCCCGGATCGCCCGGAGAATGTCGCGGTTTCGCATATCGTTTCCCGTCAGGACATCCTCCAGGTCTTGATACGCATATTGTCCGCGCTCCCACCGGATATTCCGGTAATCGACGGAATCGCTGACCCCAAAATAGTGGAAGGGGCAGAGGAGATCCCGGTCGATCGCCTCTCCCAGGCGAATTTCCGCGGCCGTCCGGTCATTGAAATACCGGCGGATGTCCAGCCCGTCATGCCGCTCGGGGGTCGCCGTCAACCCCAGGAGGATCTTCGGTTTCAGGTGGTCGAGCAACCGGCGGTACGTCGGCGCCATCCCGTGGTGGATTTCATCGATCACCACATAGTCGAAGGTGTCGGATTTGAAAAGGGCGGATTCCTCCTGCCGGGCGATCGTCTGGATCGAAGCGAAGAGGTGGCGGAGGGATTTCGGCCGGTTCTCGCCGATCAACATCTCCCCGAAATTCCGGTCACCCAGAATATGGCGGAACTGCTTACGGCTCTGGTCGAGGATTTCCTGCCGATGGGCCACGAACAGAAATGTCGCCTCCGGACAGGCCTCCCTGTACCGGAGGAAGTCGAAAGCCGCGATGACGGTTTTCCCGGTTCCGGTCGCACACACGATCAGATTGCGGCAGGATCGGTGGAGCGTCCTCTCCACCACCAGCCTGTCCAGAATCTCTTGCTGGAAAGGATAAGGCGTCACGTCAAAAAGGGTCGACGGACCCGAATCTTCCCGGCGGCGGCCCCGCAACAGGGCCTTGTCGACCTTCTCCCGCACCGACGACGAATAGGGGAGGAATGAGGTTGCATCGTTCCAGTAGGTTTCGAACGTCCCGTGGATTTTTTCCAGAACGGAAGGCTGATCTTCCTCGGTCACCTTCAGGTTCCACTCGAGCCCGGATGTGAGGGCGGGGTTGGACAGGTTGGATGAGCCGATATAGGCCGTTGAAAATCCTGAATTTCGACCAAAATACCAGGCTTTCGCATGAAGACGCGTCCGGCTTTCATCGAGGGAGATCCGGATCTGGACATTGGGGAGACCGCTCAGGAAATCGAGGCTGGCGAGGTCTGTCGCCCCCATATAGGTCGTTGTCACGATGCGGACAGGAGCCCGGGAGGAGGCGTCTTCCAGAGCGGATCGGAGAACCAGGATCCCGCTCCATTTGATAAAGGACATCAGGATATCGATCCGGTCGGCGGAGCGGATTTCTTTCGACAGTTCGCTGGCAAGGGACGGATCGTCCGGGGCCCCGGTCAAAAGCGTGCTTTCCGATAGACCGGTCAGGGGAGGCGTGGAGAATTTGTCCTCCCAAGCGTTTGCCTCCGGAACCGACAGCAGGATTTCGGCTCCAGAAGAAGGGATAACAGGATCGGAATCCCCCTGGCGGGACGCCAGGGCGATGATCCTGTTTGCCAGGGCGATCTGACCGGAAACCCCGGTTTCGCCGGAAAAAGTCCGGAATTCAGAAAGAAGCTTTTTTCCGATGTAACGGGACAGCAGGAAAGGGAGTTCCGACGCATCTACCGCCTCTTTCCTGGGTGTCAGACCCGCGTCCTTGATTTTTTTCAGCAGGCGATCCAGCTCCCGGTCGATCAGCCTCTCATACACTCCGGGGGGAAGCCCGTCATGCCAGGACACGGGCGACCTCTTCCAGGATCGGAAAATCCCCCGCCAGCCAATCCAGTTTGTCGATATTCGACGGTTCCACCCACCGCAGGAGGTCATGGACCAGGGAGGCCGGACGTCCGCCGGATAACCTGACCAGATACGGGTGGAGAATCACCTCCTCACCCTCCCTGTACCGGTAACGGACAACGGAAAGGGGGAGCCCGATTTCGGCCTTGATCCCCAGTTCTTCGCCCAGTTCCCGAACCAGGGCTTCCTCCGGCGTTTCCCCCGGTTCGATCTTGCCGCCGGGAAACTCCCATTTCCCGGCATGGCGACCGTTTCCCCTCCGGGCCGCAAGGATCCGTCCGCCCTCCACGATAACCGCACAGGCAACCCGGATCGATTCCCTCTGATCTCCCATCACCCTCTCCGGCGAAATTTTTCATTCCGGAACGATTCCCCGTATCTCCTTGGCCGAGGCGATTCTAGCACGGGGAAAATTCTTTTCCCAGGGTCCTTTAGCCGAACTTTCGATTGACCGGATGATCCATTCCTGTGAGAGAATGGGGAGTGTGCCGGATCCTGGAAAGCGGAGGTGACGAATGAATGGTCCAATGACCGCCGGACAGCTGACCCAGGCGGATATACCGGACGGCGAGACCGTTCGATTTTCAGAGGTGGTGGCGTCCTTTACCTATGCCCTCGACATGACGGAAGGGCAACCCCCTGGACATTGCCTGAGAGCCTGCCGGATCGGAATGGAAATCGGCCACGTCCTGAATCTGCCGCGTCAGGATTTGTGGAACCTGTATTACGCAATCCTGCTGAAAGATGCCGGGTGCAGCAGCAACGCCGCCCGCCTGTTCGAACTCTATGCGGCCGACGACCGCATCACCAAAAAAAATTTCAAGACAGTCGATACCGACAGCCTGCTGCAGGTGGCCCGATTTGTTTTTTCCAATACGGCCATGGGACACCCCTTGCGGGAAAAGATCGGTAAAATCGTCAACCTCGCCGTTCACGGAGAGGACCTGGCCACAGAGATGTTCATGGCCCGGTGCGAACGGGGAGCCCACATCGCCACAGAGATGGGGTTCAATGACGATATTGCCCAGGCGATCCGTTGTCTGGACGAACACTGGAACGGAAAAGGCCGTCCCAGGGGGCTCAAAAAAGAGGAGATCCCCGTTTTTTCCAGAATCGCTCTTCTGGCCCAGGTCGCCGATGTCTTTTCATTTGACGGGACACCGGAGAAAGCCCTCCGGGAAATCCGAAAAAGAAGCGGATCCTGGTTCGACCCCGAGATCGTTGATGCGTTTTCCCGTGTCGCCGGGTCTTCACGTCTCTGGGAAGAGTTGGCTTCGGAAAGACTGGAAAACCATGTCATGGAGCTGGAACCGATGGAGTTTTCCCAGCCCGCCGACGCCGACCGGCTGGACCGCGTGGCCCGCGCTTTCGGAAAGATCATCGACGCCAAGAGCCCCTATACTTACGGGCACAGCCAGCGCGTGGGCGATTTCACCTATGCCATGGCGCGAGGTATGGGGTTGACGGAGTCGCACAGTCGATGGATCCGGCGGGGGGGATTTCTCCATGACCTGGGTAAACTCGGAATCAGCAACACGATCCTGGACAAGCCCGGCAGACTCTCGGGAGAAGAGTACGAACTGGTCAAGAACCACGCCCGATACACGGAGGAGATCCTAATCCGGATCGGGGTTTTCAAAACGCTGTCTTTCATCGCCGGCGCCCACCACGAACGGCTGGACGGAGGCGGTTATCCCCGCGGGCTCCGGGCTGAAATGATCCCGGTCGAAACCCGCATCATCTCCATCGCAGACATCTTCGACGCGCTCACGGAAAACCGCCCTTACCGCAAGGCTCTCTCCGACGACCAGGCGTTTTCGATCATGCAGGACATGCGGGACAAGGCCCTGGACAGCCGCATTCTGGATCTGTTCATGGACTGGAGAAAAAGCGGTGTTTCCATGCCGTCACACGAAAACCCGGATATTTCCAGAACCGCTCCCACAATCTGAAAGATCGTAAAATGGAAAGGAAACAGAGAATATCGGCCAAAAGAGCCCGGATCGGGGTGGCACTGGGCAGCGGCTCCGCCCGCGGGTGGGCCCATATCGGCATCATCCGCACCCTGGAGTCGAGGGGAATTTTCCCCGACATCTACTGCGGGAGTTCCGTCGGCGCCCTGGTCGGCGCCGCCGCGGCATCCGGCCGGCTGGACCGGCTCGAGGTGTGGATCCGGCAACTCAAACGCGTGGACGTCGTGGGGTACATGATCCGGTCGTTCATGAAGGCGGAATCCATCCAAAGCGAAAAATATCTGGGAGAAATATTCGGAAACACCCTTTCGGACACCCTGATCGAAGACCTCCCCAAGCGGTTCGGCTCGGTCGCGACCGATCTCGACACCGGTCAGGAGGTATGGCTCCGGAAAGGACGTCTCCTTTCCGCAATCTCCCCTTCCATCGCCTTTCCGGGCCTCCTGAATCCGGTTCACCATGACGGAAGGTGGCTGGTGGACGGAGGGCTCGTCAACCCCGTTCCCGTCTCCCTCTGCCGGGCCCTGGGGGCGGATATCGTCATTGCGATCAACCTCAACGGCGATCTCGTGGGACGAAACCGCTACGGACCGGTCGAATCCCGGGCGGGGAAGAAATCCGCTTCCGACATCGACCTCTGGGAAAAACTGGCACTGCCTTTCCGGAAAAAAAGAACCAGCGATCCCGACGCATTCGACGAGGAACCCGAGCCCCTGCCCCCCGGACTGCTGGAGGTCGTGACGGGGGCGATCAACATCATGCAGGACCGCATCACCCGAAGCCGGATGGCGGGCGACCCGCCCGATTTGACGCTCTCCCCCCATCTCTCCCACATCGGGCTTCTGGACTATCACCGGTGCGAAGAGGCGATTCTGGAAGGGAAAGCGTGTGTGGAACGAAGCCTGCCGGCGGTGGAGGATCTTCTGCGGCGCGGCGGGGCGTGGCCGCGAGGGGATGGTTCCTGAGCTGACCCCCTGGCGGTCACTACGATCCTTCGATGTGGACGGCCAGTTTTCCGAACACCGCTCCCCTGTCCAGAAAATGGTACGCATCCAGCACCCCGGAAAACGGGAATGTCCGGTCGATCACCGGGATCAGCTTGCTGGCAGAAATAGCCCGGTTCATCTGCTGGAACAATTCCCTGTCGCCCACCAGTATCCCCCGGAGACGGATTTCCTTCATCAGGATCGGCGCGAGGGAGAGATACGTTTCCACACCCGAGAGAACCCCGATGACCAGAATCTGTCCTTCCGGTCGAACGGCTTCCAGTGAACGGGGAAGGCTCTCCCCGCCTGTAACCTCGACGATGCGGTCAGCCCCCTGCCCACCGGTCATGTCCATGACCCGCTTTTCCCAATCGGGAACATCCCCGGTGCAAATCGTTTCCGTCGCCCCCAGCTTTCGGGCCCTTTCCAGTTTCGCGCTGCTCCGCGAAAGGACAATCGTGCGGCATCCCGCCAGCCTGGCAAACTGGAGGGCGAAAATCGACACACCCCCCGTCCCCTGAATCAGGACGGTGTCACCCGGACGGACCGGATCCCCTTCCATGAGCGCGTTCCACGCGGTCAATCCCGCACAGGGAAGGGCCGCCGCCTCTTCGTCGGAGAGATGATCCGGAACGAGAACCAGCCCGGATTCTGGGAGTGCGACCCACTCGGACAACACACCGTCTTTTTCGCATCCCAGCGTCATACGGCCCGATCCGGTCTCCGTTCCGTCCGGAGACGTCTGAAAAAACGTTCCGGCCACCCGGTTTCCGGGGGAAAAACGACGGACCTCCGATCCCACCTCTTCGACGATGCCGACACCGTCGGAGAGAGGGACGAGAGGCAATGTCAGCCGGGGCCTGTACTGCCCCCGAAAAATCCGGAGGTCACGGAAATTGAGCGTGGCCGCCCGCATCCGGACCAGGACATCCCCCGGACCGATGGCCGGTTTTTCCCGTTCGACACAGGCGAGAGATTGTTCGGGATTTTCGGCAATGGTCCGAATGACATAGGTTTTCATCTTGCATGACCTCCCGGCGGCAAATGTCCTGTCTTGACCAAAATGACGCATCCTTCGTCGCTGAACGGGGTGTGCTGGCTAAGGTGGGGGCTTTGGATCCAGCTTCCCTTGCCATATCGCCCGTGCTCGTCTTCAAAAACCCCCTGAATGACCAGGATTTCCTCTCCGCCATAATGGCGGTGCATGACAAATCGGGTTCCCGGATCCCACCGGACCAGAGCCGTGTTCCGGGTGCCTGACCGGGAAAGCGGCATGACGGAAAGCCCTTCCACAAGCCCGGGCAACCAGGACGTCTCCCGTGTCAAAACGACCGCCTGTTCCTGTTCGTCCTCTTCCAGATGTCCCGTCTTGAGAAAGAAAATACAACCTTCGACTGTCGACCATGTGAAAGGACGACCTGCCGGACCCCTGACATAACTCCCTTCAGGAAAGCCATCAGCCTCATCCTGGAGAACGCCCTGAAGAACATAGCATTCCCACCCGCCGGAAAAAGAGATTCCGGACCATCGGGCGTCTGGCTCCATCCGGACGAGCATGGTCTTCGGGCGCCCGTCTTCACCAAAGTCCTCCAGCACCTTGGATGAAAACTCAAATCCCGGATTTTTTGTCCAGAACATCGCCAAGGTGTCGACGACAACGCGCTGCCGGAAATCCGGCCCTTCATTCTTGTTCAAAACCATCGATCCTCCGGAAGGGTTCAGGTCTGTCGGGTGGAAGAAGCGATCCCGATTCCTTCTTCATTTATCATAGGTGCCTGTGGTGCAACACAGTCAAGGCGTGTTGTCCGCGTCCGGGGGCCGGGAGGCGGGATCCGTCAACCGACCGGCAACTCCGTCGTATCCACGACCCGTCGCAGGACAAAACTCGAATGAACCCCCGTCACGCCTTCGATACGTGTCAGTCGTTCCAGAAGAAAATCCTGGAAATGGACCATATCCCTGACAACCACCTTGACCAGATAATCCGCATCCTGGCCCGTGATCAGATAGCATTCCTGCACCTCCGGATACCGCCGCACATGGTCCTCAAATCCCCTGAATCTCTCCGGTGTGTGCCGGTCCATGCTGATCTGTATTAATGCCATGAGCTCCAACCCCAGTTTTTGGGCATCAAGAAGGGCTACCCGCTTCAGGATGATTCCGGCATCTTCCAATGCCTGGACACGACGCAGACACGGTGAAGGGGAAAGACAGATCCGCCCTGCCAGTTCCTGGTTGGTCAAACCTCCGTCGCGCTGTAACTCCTGCAGGATCTGGCGGTCGTAACTGTCCAGCTCCGGTCGAATGTCTCTTTTCTTCATAAAAATATTCTCCTGATATTTCGTTGAGTATTAAAATTTCATTGCTATAAAAAAGGAAATCCATGGCAAAAAAGACAACACATTTCTCACATTATTGTCTATAATTTGCTTCGTATCAACGACAGCTTTTCGGGCCTGTGAAGGGCGCGACACGCATGTCCAAAAAAAACCTGTACCCCGTTACACAATGTCTTGCCAGAAGGGGAGAACCCGGTTGCCAGGATTCGATTGCACACGCTACCTTCCATTCACCCCCATCGACAAACCCGACCGGAGATGGCCCGGGAATACCATCCGGAAAGCGCCTGTCTGGGCCAGTGTAGACTTGCGTGACGGCAACCAGGCCCTTCTGTCTCCGATGGATGAAACCCGGAAACTCCGGATGTTTGACCTCCTTGTCCGGATGGGTTTCAAGGAAATCGAGGCAGGCTTTCCCTCCGCTTCCCGACAGGAAACTGCGTTTATCCGTCGTCTGATCGAAGAAAAACGCATTCCAGAAGACGTGACGATCCAGGTTTTGACCCAGGCCCGGGAAGACCTGATCATCAGATCCTTTGAAGTCCTTCGGGGGGTCAAACGGGCCATCATGCATGTCTACAACTCCCTCAACCCCATACAGCGTCGACTGGTCTTCCGTCTCGACAAAAATGGCGTCAGGGAAATCGCACTGAAAGGGGCCCGACTTATCCGGGACATCGCCGCATCCTATCCGGAAACCGAATGGATTTTTGAATACTCACCGGAGAGTTTCAACGATACGGAGCCCGAATTTTCCCTGGAAGTCTGTTCGGCCGTCATGGAAGTCTGGAGGCCTGATGAAGGACGGCAGGTGATCTTCAATCTCCCCGCATCGGTCGAAATGTCGACTCCCAACGTGTTCGCGGATCAGGTCGAGTGGTTTATAGACCACCTTCCGGGCCGCGATCAGGTGACCGTGAGTGTTCATACCCACAATGACCGTGGCTGTGCCGTTGCCGCCGCAGAGCTGGCTGTCATGGCCGGAGCGGATCGGGTCGAGGGGACCCTTTTCGGGAACGGCGAACGGACGGGAAACATGGATATCCTTACGATGGCCATGAATCTCTACTCTCGGGGGATAGACCCGATGCTCGACCTGTCGTTTTCCGGTGAAATCATCTCCTGTTATACCGAATGCACCGGGATGCCTGTCTCCCCGCGACACCCGTGGTTCGGTGAGATGGTTTTCACCGCCTTTTCCGGAAGCCATCAGGATGCGATCCGCAAAGGCATGTCTTTTTACCGGAAAAATGGCGGAAAATGGGTCGTTCCCTATCTTCCGGTCGATCCCGAGGATCTCGGAAAAAGTTACGTCGGGATTGTCCGGATCAACAGCCAGTCCGGAAAAAGCGGTTTGACCCACGTTCTAGAACGGGATCAAGGAATTTGTCTTCCCCCGTGGCTCGCGGAAGAATTCGCCAGGGTCGTCCAGAAATTGTCTGAGGAGACAGGCGGCGAAGTTCCCTCCGACATGATCGCGGATTTGTTCCGGAAACGTTACCTCACCCCACCACCCAAACGGAAGCTAGACAGCTACAGGATCGAAACCGCCGGCAACATCCTCCTTCTGGAGATCAGGATGGGTTTGGGTGGTCGCCATGTATTGCGCGGCAGTGGTAAGGGGATTGTTGAAGCGCTACTGGATTCCCTCATGAAATTTCTGGATACCCGTGTCGAAGTCGTGCAATTATCCGAACAGGCCCTTTCCTCCGGAACGAAAGCCAGCGCGATCGCCTACGTGCGGCTCCGGTCCATCCAGACAGGGAGCGAAGCATCGGCCGCTGGCATGGGTGCGGATACGACCGAAGCGGTTCTGCAGGCGGTAATCCAGGCAGCTTTTACCCTCGCATTTCCTTCAGAAGGAATCTGATTGAATATTCCCGCATTGAACCGTCCGCAATGGGGCGTCATTTTTGTTTCATTGTCCGCCATCGGCTTCGCCGCCAAGGGAATTTTCGCGAAGCTGGCCTACCATGAAGGTGTCGATCCATCCACCCTGCTCACGTTAAGGATGTTGTCCGTATTGCCGGTCTACGTCTTTGGTCTGTTCTGGTTCGGACGGAACAAGCCCTTGTCCCGTCCGCCTGTTGCAAGTAGGGATTTCATGACGATCGCGCTGATGGGGCTAATGGGATTCGATATCTCGGCGGTTCTGGATTTTGATGGCCTGGCCCGCATCCCTGCCGGCACAGAACGTCTGATCCTCTTTCTCTACCCCACCTTTGTCGTTTTTCTGTCCTCCATTGTCCATCGAAAACCGATCGGACTCCGGGAGCTCGTCGCCTCCGGACTGGCATACGTGGGAATAGCGCTTGTGACGGAAGGATCCGGATCATCGCACCCCGTCAGTTTCACCGGAGTCGGTCTCGTCTTGGCCAGCGCCCTTTTTTACGCCTTCTACCTGGTCGGCATGGAGGGGTTGTTGCGTCGCTTCGACCCTCTCTGGCTCACCTCTGTCGTGATGGTCCTCTCGACTGCCGCCATTTTCATCCAGTCCGCCCTGGCCGGATCCCTCCATCCACAAGAAGTCAACTCCAGAGCCCTTGTCCAGATCCTGCTCATGGGGATCTTCTCGACCGCTATTCCAACCTTTCTCGTGTCGCTCGGCATCTCCATGATCGGAGCCAGCCGGGCGGCCGTCATCTCCTTCTTCGGCCCCGTGGCCACCCTTTTGATGGCCATGGCCTTCCTGGGAGAAAAGCTCTCTATTCTGCAAGAAGCAGGAACAGTCGTTGTCCTGTGTGGTGTGGCGCTGGTGATCTTCCGCAATACCTCACCGCTGATCTGGAAAAAATCATCGGAAACAACGGGAACCGATGAGGCTTTCAGGTAAAAACAGGGGTCAGTTTTGACCAGTCAATTTCTGGATGGGGCCCGTCAATATTTCTGCGGAACCGGCATGAAATTACGACGGGAGCCCTATTTCAGGCATCGATGGCCCGGTTCCGTTCTCCCGTTGGGATTCTACTCGTCGTCAAGGGGACTGATGCTGAAAATCAACCGCTTGATTCGTCCGCGCGTAATCGAGTGATTTGTAAAGCGGCTGATGACGATCTTTGCGGACTTCCAGCCATTTCAGTAGGGCGAGGCTGGAGAGAAGAATGGCCAGGAGGGAACGGAAGGTGGGCGAAAACGGGCCAGAAGGCCGACTGGCGAAGTCCGCAGGCTTTTGCAGGAACCCCGACAGCATGCGGGAACTGGCGCGAACAGACGAGAAGAAACCCCAACCAAGAACGGTTGGGGTTTCTTTATTGGTGGAGGCGGCGGGAATTGAACCCGCGTCCGGAAACAGTCCGCCAAGAACCGCTACATGCTTAGCCTCTGTTTGAATCTGGCCAATGACAGGAAAGAGAGGCATACCTGCCATCAGCGAGCCTGTAAGGGTTTAGCGAAAGGCAACCCAGGCGAGTTACTTCCGCGATCCTGCCTTCTCCACGCCTACGGACCAGGACAGGCGCAAAATCCGTCAGGCGCGCTACCTTAATTTTTTAGATTAAGCAGCGAGAGCCAGCTCTTCGTTGGCAGTTGTCTTTTTCCCAAAGGTTTTACGAGGACCTGGGACCTCGGCATGCTGTCCTTGCTTTCTCATCCCCGTCGAACCCGATCGCCCCCTTGAAACCTGAACGTCGGTGAATGGAGATTTGTATTGGCCGCCCTTAACGGCCAACTTTCTGACGGGAACGGAAGACCCGCTGAATTTCACGGTTGGCCTCCCGCTCCCGAATGGCGTCCCTTTTGTCCCCCTGGGTTTTCCCCCGGACCAGGGCAATTTCGACCTTGAACATTCCCCGATGACCCGAGTAAATCCTCAAAGGCACGACGGTCAGCCCTTTTTGCCGGACCAGACCCATGATCCGGAGAATCTCCTTTTTGTGCAACAGGAGTTTTCTTTTCCGCATCGGCTCGTGATTGTCCCTGAACGCCGCCATGTAAGGCCCGATATGGAGCTGCCACAACCAGGCTTCTTCGTTTTCCACCCGGACAAAAGCATCTCCCAGATTGACCCTTCCGTCGCGAAGCGCCTTCACTTCGGTTCCGTAAAGGACAATACCGGCCTCGAACCTTTCCAGAACTTCATACTCGTGAAAGGCCTTGCGGTTTGTCGCGGTCGCCCTTTCGCGGGGTGCTGGCTTTTCCGAACCGGACACCTTGTTGCCCTTTCATTATACCAGACAATCATTCTTGGATCTCAAGACCCGCAAACCGGGTTATTTTTTTCCGGTTGGACGTTTTTCCGGTTTCCGGAGATCCTTGTCCTGGGCCAGCCTGTCCAGGTAATGGGTCAGAAGCCGGATGCCGATTCCGACATTACCTTTTGGTTTGTATGGCTCGTCGGACTCGACCCATGCCGTTCCGGCAATATCCAGGTGAACCCAGGGCTTTTCATCAACAAAATGGGAGAGGAATGCGGCGGCCGTGATCGTACCGGCTCCCCGGCCACCGACGTTCTGCACATCCGCGATCGGACTCTTGATCTGCTCAAAGTACTCTTCGAACATGGGCAGCTGCCATCCCCGTTCACCCACCTTTTCTCCCGTTTCCAGAACTTCTTTCATCCGTTTCTGGTCGTTACCAAGAACACCGATGGCGTGTGCCCCCAGAGCGACGGTTACGGCACCCGTCAAGGTCGCGAGATCGATGACGAGAGCCGGATCAAAGTTTTTGACCCCCCATGACAGGGCGTCCGCCAGGATCAGGCGTCCTTCCGCATCGGTGTTGATCACCTCGATCGTCTTTCCGTTAAAGGCCCGAAGGACATCTCCCGGTTTGTTGGCGGTTCCGGACGGCATGTTTTCCGTTGCCGGCATCAAACCCACCACCCACAAGGGTATCTTGAGATCGGCAATGGACATCATCGTCCCCAAAACCGCCGCCCCTCCCGACATATCCCCTTTCATCGTTTCCATTTTTTCGGCCGGCTTGAGGGAAATTCCACCGGAGTCGAAGGTCAGGGTCTTTCCGACCAGAAGCACGGGTTTGGCATTGACGGCTTTCGCCGGATGATATTCGAGCTGGATCAGTCTCGCCGGCTCCATCGACCCCTTGGCGACACCGACAAGCGCGCCCAAACCCATTTCCTCGAGCTTTTCCCGGTCGTAACTGACAAAACGGATTCCCCGTTTCTTGGCTTCGGTGGAAGCGTTCTGGGCGATCATCGAAGGTGTGGCTACATTGGCCGGATGATTGCCGAGATCCCGGGCAAGATATGTCCCCCTGACAATGGCCCGCGCCCATTCAATGCCATTTTTGGCTTTTTTTTCCGTCTCCCTGGATGCGTAAAGGGTCAGGCTCAAAAAATCTTTCGTAGAGGATGAGGATTTTTTTCCCTTTCCCTTCTTTGTCCCGTCATCGCTCTTGTAATGGTCAAAGCGGTACAATGCCAGGAGCGCACCTTCGACGATGGCTTCGGATACGTTTTCAGGGTCACCGGCATCGTTCAACAAAAGTGTCGAGGCAAGGGACGCAAGGTTTCGGGAACGGACCATTTTCGCAACCGTTCCGGTCAACTTCCGGATCGATTCCGGAGAGGTCTTGTTTTTCGCTCCCAAGCCGGACAGTATCAGGTACCGGCTGGGCAGTTTTCCCATGGTCGGCAGGAAGAAGACGTCCCCTGAAGCCCCCTTGAACTCCCCGTTGTCGATGATCCGGGATATTTCTCCCGAAAGAACCGCATCCAGACGTTTCCGGAAATCCTGGGCCATCCGGCCATCATCCCATACGCCCACCACCAGGCCTTCCGCGGAAGATCCCAGGGGATCCGTCGTTTTTACCGATATTTCGACCTTCTCCATCTTTTCACGATCCATGCTGACCATATCCTTTCTGTTGCACGTCAAACCCGAGAGCAAACGATGACAATGTATGGACAGAACAGTTGTCCAGTATCCTCCAACACGGCCTTTTCGGCAAGCCGGCCCTGCAAGCCCTTCCTATTCGTAGGGGAGAGGGTCCCGAAACCGGGCGCGGGCGAAACCCCGAAGTCGCAATGCGCAACTGTCGCATCTCCCGCAGGCACGGTCACCTTCACGGTAACAGGACCAGGTCAGTTCGAACGGAACACCCATGCGAATCCCTTCCGCTACGATTTCGCCCTTGTCCAGATGGATGACCGGCGTCACGATCCGGATACGGGTTCCGGGACGGGTTCCCAGTCGAATCGCTTCTTCGAAGGCATCGTAGAAAACGCGACGGCAATCAGGATAACCGGAACTGTCCTCTTCCACCGCTCCGATCCAGATCCTGTCATACTTGAGTATTTCGCACCAGCTGGTGGCAATGGAAAGAAAATGGGCGTTCCTGAAGGGAACATAGGTCGCCGGAATGCCGGGCGCGTCCGGATTGGCAGGAGGGATGTCGATCGAACGGTCTGTCAGGGCGGATCCTCCCAGAACCGACAGCGGGGCAAGATCGACGATCCGGATCCTCTCCACCCCCCAATGGCCGGCGAGTTCCCGGAATGACTTTTCCTCCCTTTCCTGCGCCCTGGCGCCATACCGGACATGCAGAAAAGCCACTCTCGGACTGTCCCGCACCGCCATCGCCGCCGTCACGGCGCTGTCCATCCCGCCGCTGACCAGAACCACCGATCCCTTGCCGCCGGGAGATCTGTTCTCAGGTTCGTCCAGGTCTCTTCCCGACATGGTCAGACGCCTCTCATCATGGGATCAAAAAGAATCTTGTGAAGCTGGACCTGCACGCGTATTGGCAAACCGGAATCCAGCACCCACCGGGCCAGTAACCGGGGATCGCATTCTCCGAAAACAGGGGACACCGTTATGGGAACACGGTCCCACAGACCCCATTGTCCCAGCTTTTCTGTCACCCAGTCAAAATCTTCGCGGCCTGTGACAACGGCCTTGATTTCATCCTGCTGCCCCAAATCTGCGAAATGTTCTTGCTTCATCCACTGTTCCATTCCCGAACCCGGAGGTTTCAGGTCGACAATGAGGTGGCATTCCCGGTTCAGGTCGGAGGGAACGGAAAATCCCCCGGATGTTTCGATCAGGACGGTCTTCCCTTTTGCGAGTAATCTTTGCGCGAGTTCCGGGAGTTCCGGCTGGACAAACGGTTCCCCCCCCGTTATCTCGACAAGCGGGGTCCCGGATTTGACGGCTTGGTCCACCAGGGAGCCGACCGGCTGCTCCTCCCCCCCATAAAAGGCATAGGCCGTATCGCACCAGCGGCACCGGAGGGGGCAACCTGTCGTCCGGATAAAAAAACAGGGCCACCCGGCGAAACGGGATTCACCCTGGATGGAACGGAACGTTTCGGTGATTCTCACGGTCGGATTCCTTGTCGGAAGCCGGACGGACGGCTCGGGCCGTCACGAACCCTTGCTGTCCGGCTGTTTCGATTGTTCCCGGATTTCATGGCGTATTTCCGCCATGCGCTGGAGAACGACATCTTGGTTGGGATAATTATCCTTGATCGACTCAAGAATTGACAACGCTTTCTGGTGGTCTCCCAGGCGATCCAGCGTCAGGGCCAGATTGAAGCGCGCGATGGGTGCAAAAGGGCTGCCGGGGTAACGATCGACAAAATGTTGCAGATCTGCCGCCGCGGATCGGGGGTCGGACGTCAGGTTCTCCAGAAGTCCGGCCTTGAACTGGGCTTTCTGGCCCCGAAAACTGTCCCCGTCCCGTGCCGCCACTTTTTTATAATAGGCCAAGGCTTCCGTGTAGCGGCCTTCATGGTCAAGAATCCGGGCCGACAAATCCCAGACGCGGGGTTCGTAGGAAGGCAGCAGGTCAGGCCCTTCGAGCCTCCTCAGGATGGCCAGGGCCTCATCGGGTTTTCCCAGGTGGTCGAGGTCGGTTGCCAGATTGATCGATACTCTCTGGCGAAGCTTCCCGTCCTTCAGGTTTTCGAGGGATTTCATATAATGGCCGGACGCTTTTTCCGGGTCGTTCCCGTACAGGTCGTCCATTCGTCCCAACTCATAGAAGGCCCGTCCGGCCAGATGGGAACTGGGAGACGCTTCGATGGCTGCGTGAAACTCTTTTCTCGCCGAAGCAAGATTCATATGGACCAGGGCGTCTTCCGCCTTGCTGAAATGGGCCTGCGCGCGATCCTTCTGGCATCCCCCCAGCAAAACAGCCAACAGGAGGACCCCGGAAAGGATCCTACGCCCCGTCAGATTCACCTTCGGCCTCCCGGGGAGGGCTGACGACAGCCGAGACAATCCAGTCCTCCTCTCCCAGCCGCATGACGATCACGCCCCGTGCTCCCCGCCCCATCGTCCTGAGCTCGCTGGCCTGAACCCTGTTTGTGACCCCCTTGGAAGTGATCACCGTCAGATCGTCCGCATCACCAGCCTTCACCAGCGAGACCACCGATCCGATCTTTTCCCCGGCGCGGGAAATCTTGAGCCCCATCCCCCCCCTGTGCTGGTGGCGGAACTTGTGGACATCCAGTCGCTTTCCATAGCCTTTTTCTGTCACGACCGCCACCGGATCGGTCTCGGTCACGATTTCCGCATCCGCGACACGATCTTCCGGTTTTAACCGGATCGCGCGGACACCTGTGGCCGTCCGACCTTGTTCGGTGACCTCCGAAATCGGAAACAGAATGGCCATTCCATGGCGCGTCGCCACGAGCACATGACTGTCCGGATCACCGATCAGGACCTGCGCCAGACGATCCCCTTCCCGCAATGTCAGGGCAATGATGCCTGATTGCCGGATGGAGGCGTAATGAGTCAGGGCCGTCCGCTTGATCGTGCCGTTGGCAGTGACAAAAACCAGACTCTTCTCCCCTTCGAATGAGGATACGTTCAGCATTTTTGTCACTTTTTCGTCGGGAGCCAATGGAAGAAATCCCCGGATCGGCTTCCCTCGTGCCGTTCGCTGGACCTCCGGAATTTCATGGGCCTTGACCCGATACACTTTTCCGATATCCGTGAAAAAAAGAATCGTTTCATGGGCGGTTGGCGTCAAGGTGATGGTGACGGCGTCGTCTTCCTTGAGCGAGACCCCGCTCCGGCCTTTGCCGCCCCTTCGCTGGGTCGGATAGGCATCATGAGACACGCGCTTGATGTAACCCTGATATGTCAGCGTGATATAACAGGGATCGTTGGGGATCATGGATTCGATCGAGATCTCTCCGTCGTCCGGAACGATCCGCGTCCGCCGGGCGTCCCCGTATTTTTCCCGGAGGGACGTAAACTCTTCCCGGATTACCGACATCAGCTTTGCCCTGGAACCGAGGATCTCTTCAAGACCCTGGATCATGATACGGACTTCTTCATGTTCGGCTTCGATCTTCTCCCTCTCCAGCGCGGTCAGGCGCTGCAACCGCATTTCCAGAATCGCGCGGGCCTGGATTTCGGAAAAGGCGAACTGTTCGATCAGGCCCGTCCGAGCCGCGTCCGGTGAGGCGGATGCGCGGATCAGGGTAATGATCTGATCCATCAGGTCGATGGCTCTCCTGAGTCCTTCCAGGATATGAAAACGCTCCCGGGCTTTCCGGAGCCTGAACAAGGTCCTTCGCGTAACCACATCCTGGCGAAACGACAGAAAATGCGTCAGGGCTTCCCGGATGGAGAGAACCAGCGGACGCTGGTTGACCAGGGCGACAAAGTTGTAACCAAAAGAGGTCTGGAGCGGTGTCTGGGAGTACAGGCGATTCAACACGACATGCGGATTCGCATCCCTTTTCAGGTCGATGACCACCCGCATGCCGTCCCGGTCGGATTCGTCCCGGATGTCAGCGATGCCGTCCAGAGCGCCTTCACGGACAAGTTCCGCAATCCTTTCGATCAGACGGGCCTTGTTGACCTGATAGGGAATTTCCCGAATGACGATAGCCTCCCGGTCTGCCCGGGTGCTTTCTTCGATATCCGCCACACCACGCATAACGATGGAGCCCCGTCCTGTCCGGAGCGCCGATTCGATACCGGACCTTCCCATGATCAGGCCCCCCGTCGGAAAATCCGGACCATGGACGATGTTCAGAAGGTCATCTACCGACAGGTCAGGATTGTCGATCAGGGCCAGGAGGGCGTCGATCACCTCCGTAATGTTATGGGGAGGTATATTCGTCGCCATGCCGACGGCGATACCGGCCGAACCGTTCAGGAGGAGGAGAGGAAGTCTCGCCGGAAGGACGCGGGGTTCCTGGAGGGATTCGTCATAGTTCGGAACAAACTCGACCGTTTCCTCGTCCAGTTCGGCCATCATTTCTTCCGACAGCTGTTCGAGGCGGATCTCGGTGTAACGCATGGCAGCCGGAGCGTCGCCGTCAACGGACCCGAAATTGCCCTGTCCGTCGATCAGGGGATATCGGAGCGTAAAGGGCTGCACCAGCCGGACCGCCGTGTCGTACACGGCGACGTCTCCGTGCGGATGATATTTTCCGATCACATCTCCGACGATGCGGGCCGATTTCCGGTAGGGACCCCCCGGGCGAACCCCCATCTCCTGCATGGCAAACAGGACACGCCTCTGAACCGGCTTCAGTCCGTCCCGGACATCCGGAAGGGCGCGTCCGACAATCACGCTCATGGAATAATTGAGATACGCTGTCTTCATCTCGGTATCGATGGAAACAACAGTCTCAAACGGTATCAGCGACAAAACGTCCTCCCTTTTTCATGGACCCGGCACCGGATAAACCGATCATGGCCAGACCCTTCAGATATCCAGGTTGGCCACATCGAGCGCGTGTTTTTCGATAAATTCCCGACGCGGAGCGACATGCTCTCCCATCAGCGTCGTAAACACCCTGTCGGCTTCCACATAATCCGGAATCGAAACTTTCAGCAGCGTCCTTCGAGACGGATCCATCGTCGTTTCCCACAATTGCTCGGGATTCATCTCACCCAGTCCCTTGTACCTCTGAATGGACAGTTTCTGGCGTACCGGCGCCTCCAGAAAGGATAAAAGCTCCCTGGGCGTGTTGAACCGAACCTCCTCACCTTCGGATCCCCTTCTCAGACGGAATCCTCCCCGTTCCAGAAGGCCCGACTGACGAAGGATTTTCAAGGACCGCCGACCTCCCACGAGCTGGGCCAGGAGGTGATGATCCAGAACCAGTCGGGATTCATACCCCAGACTTTCGGTCAGGAAACGGATCCTGAACCATCTGTCTTCAGGGTTTTCCTGATAGGCCGGATCGGGCTCCACCACCCCAGAAAGTCGTCCCCCCTCCACAAACTTCTGATATTCGTCCACCAGAAAAGAAACCAGGTGAAGGGCGGATTCCTCGGTTTTCAAGAGATCGATCCCGGTTTCGGGATACAGTCCGATCATCCGCACGAGCATCTCGTTTCCGAAACGCTGGGAAAGCGCCTTGACCTCCTCTTCAAAGTGGGACAGGACAAGCAGTTTCGCAACTGCGTCCTGTCGGGAAATCCATTGGCCTGCACCGGCGTCGAAAAACATCCAGTCGGCGCAGGCAAGTTCCAGAATATAGGCCTGGAGAGCTTCATCGTTCAGGAGATACCTCTCCTGCCGGCCATACGCGACCTTGTAGAGGGGGGGCTGGGCGATATAGACGAACTGACCTTCAATCAGGGGATTCATGTGCCGGAAAAAGAATGTCAGAAGCAGCGTGCGGATATGGGCACCGTCGACATCCGCGTCCGTCATGATGATGATCTTGTGGTAGCGGAGTTTTTTCTCTGAAAACTCTTCGTCTCCCAGACCGCAGCCCACCGCCGTGATGAGTGCCCGGACCTCGTCGTTCGTGATGAATTTTTCAATTCCGCGGGATTTTTCGACGTTCAGGATTTTTCCCTTGAGGGGAAGAATGGCCTGGAACCGTCTGTCACGGCCCTGCTTCGCGGAACCTCCGGCCGAATCGCCCTCCACGATATAGAGCTCCGATTTTGCCGGATCTGACTCCTGGCAATCGGCCAGCTTCCCCGGAAGATTCGACCCCTCGAGGACGTTCTTCCGCTTCGCCAGGTCCTTGGCCTTGCGGGCCGCCTCTCGCGCCTGGGCGGTCAAAACGGCTTTCTCGGCGATCTTCTTGGCAATCAAGGGATCTTCGTCAAACTTGTCCTGCAGGGCCTCGGAGAGAAATGACTCCATCGCGCCAGCCACCCAGCTTGAACCGAGCTTGGCTTTGGTCTGTCCCTCGAACTGGGGGTTGGAAATCCGTACACTGATCACGGCCGTCAACCCTTCCCGAACATCCTCTCCGCGAACCTCCTCCCCCTTGTTCAGCTGCTTTTCACGGATGAACTTGTTGATGGTCTTGGTCAGGGCGGTGCGAAAACCACGAACATGGGTACCGCCTTCACGGGTATGGATATTGTTGGCAAAGCCGAGAACCGTTTCGTTCTCGGTCGACTCCTGGTACTGGAAGGCCACCTCGAACTGCGCCCCGTCCTCCAGCTGTTTGCGGAAAAACAGGACATCATGCAGGATTTTCTTGTTTTCGTTCAGGAAAACGACAAAAGACTGGATGCCCCCTTCAAAGTGGAAGGCTTCCTCCCGGAGGGTTTCCTCTTCTTTCAGATGGATGGTCATGACCGGATTGAGGAAGGCCAGCTCCCGGAAGCGGTGGGCAAGCGTTTCAAAGGAAAACTGGTCGGTCTCCATAATGGTCATGTCAGGCCAGAACCGTATGGTGGTCCCCCGGATCTGCGTTTCGCCGACAACAGCCAAAGGGGCTTCAGGATTCCCCTTGTGATAGGTTTGCCGATGGATAAGGCCATTCTGGTGAATTTCCAGCTGGAGGGTTTCGGACAGGGCGTTCACGACAGAAACACCGACCCCGTGCAGTCCGCCGGAAACCTTGTACAAGCTGTTGTTGAACTTTCCCCCCGCGTGAAGGACGGTCAGGACGACTTCCGCCGCTGATCTTTTCTGTTCCGCATGCATGCCGGTCGGAATACCCCGTCCGTTATCGGAGACGGTCACCGATCGATCCGGATGGATGGTCACGTGAATGTCGGTGCAGTACCCTGCCAGAGCTTCGTCCACACTGTTGTCGACAAGTTCGTAGACCAGATGGTGAAGACCGTCGATACCCGTACTGCCGATATACATACCCGGGCGGACCCGGACAGCTTCCAGACCTTCCAGAACCCGGATATGCTCGGCAGTGTACGTTTCTTCCAGTGGCTCCCCTGAACTCACCGCTCCTCCTTGTTTCATTCCTCTATTGACGGACGGGCCTAAACCCTCTCCAGAGATTCCCTAATTTCCCGCTTCAAGGGGCATGATAACATACCGGGACTCCGGCTCTTCGGCACACGACCATATGGAAGGAAAACTGGACTTTTTTTCCGGATCGGGATCGATCACCGCTTCCATCCGCATCGTTTCTCCCTGGCAAACCTGTAAAAGCGTACGGATCTGCTCGGTGTTGAACACCAGCGTTCCGGGGGACCCTTTCAGGAAAACCGGAAGGGTCTCCGTCGACTCTCCGATTTCTTCATTTCGGGTGGACAATATCAGGGATCGGGCATCCCAGGTAAAGATGATTTCGGACTTCTTGTCCGACACCAGTGACATCCGGCGGATGGAGGCTTCGAGAGACGACCGTGAACACTCGATTCCCAGGTTGAACTGGGAGGGAAAGGCGTCCCGGTAGTTTGGAAAAGGCGTCCCCAACAGACGGGTATAGTAATAAAATCCTCCCCATCGAAAAGTCGCATACTTTGGATTGACAACGACTTCAACCGAAATGGGGCCTGACCTCAGGTCGATATCGAGGACATGGAGAAGATCCTGAAGCGTTCGTTTGCGCAAAATGAAGCGGCTTTCGCTCTGGCCCGCCAGGTCGAATCCGGCATCCTCACCCAGACGGATGGTTCCATGATGAAGACGGTGGCCGTCCGTCCCGACGATGTTCAGGCTGACGCTGGCGCCATCCCTGACCCGATGGAAGAGTACACCGTTCATGGGTTTCGCGTCATCGTCCAGAACAAAAGGCAGCGTTTTCCTGATCAACCCGGCAATCTGATCCAGAGAGACCAGGAAAGAGTAGTCCGCCTTGATTTCCGGGAAACCGACATATTCTTCCGGATCGATCCCTTTGAGATCATAAATAAGCCTTTCCCTTTCGATACGGGTCGAACCGTTTTCAAGTCGTGTCAGGGACACCTTCCCGGCGGGAAGCTCCCTGAAAAGCTGGTGAAGCTTTTTTCCCGCGACGGTCGTCTTTCCTGGTGACCTGACTTCGCAGGGAACCTCGAACCTTCCTCCCGTCTGGTTATCGGAGGCGAAAAGAATGGCTTTCTGGTCCCTGGCCTCGATCAGGATAAAGGAACCCACCTGAACAAGGTTCTTGCGTTCGGCCAGAAGCGCGACCCTCTGCAACCCGTCCAAAAACGTTTCCTGGTCGACAATGATGTCCACGGAACCCTCCTTAGTTATCCTAATTCGCCTGTTCAAGCCTCTTTTTCAGGTAAACGAGATCTGCGGAAAGAGCCGGATCCGATTCCAGTTTTTCTTCCACCATCTTGAACGAGTAGATGGCGGTCGAATGATCCCGTCCTCCCATCTCCCTTCCGATTTCAGGATAGGATTTCTGGGTGAGTTCCCGAATCAGAAAAACCGCCATATGTCTGGCAGTCACAAGCGTCTTGTGCCGTTTTTTGGACCGGATCTCCTTTGGCAGGACCTTGTAGTATTCAGCCACTTCCTGGAGGATCCGGTCGACGGAGATTGACTCCCTTGACAGAGGCATCAGATCGGCAAGAAGAGTCCGGGCCACCTCGATCGTGATGAGTTTTCCCATCAGATTGCCATAAGCCCCCAGACGAATCATGGCGCCTTCAAGTTCGCGGATATTCGACTTGATGGAGTTCGCCAGGAAATAGACGACATCCATCGGCAGGTCGATTTTTTCCTGTGCCATCTTTCCCTTAAGGATTTCGACCTTTGTTTCGAAGTCCGGAATCTGTATGTCGGCGATCAGCCCCCAGCCAAAACGGGATTTGAGACGTCCTTCCAGGGTGGGAATGTCGTTGGGCATACAATCGCTCGAAAGGATGATCTGTTTTCCGTTTTCGTAAAGGGAGTTGAACGTGTAGAAAAGTTCTTCCTGTGTTCGCTCCTTTCCGGACAAGAACTGAACGTCATCCATGATCAGAACGTCAATTTTTCTGTATCTTTCACGAAACTCATTCATTTTGTTGAATTTGATGGCGCTCACCATCTCGTTGAGAAATGATTCCGTCGTGATATAGAGAACCTTGAGTCCGGGATATAATTGGATCATGCAGTTGCCGATCGCGGACACCAGATGCGTTTTTCCCAATCCGACAGAGCCAAAAACATAAAAAGGGTTGTAGGCCTTCGAAGGATTGTTCGCAATCGCACAGGCTGCGGCATGGGCAAACTGGTTGCACACCCCCACAACATAGTTGTCGAACATATAGCGGGCGTTGAGATTGTGATTCCATACAGGGGGACTGTCCGTTCCCAAGGGAAGTGAGGGTGATTTTCCCGGGAGAACTTCCCCTTCCGGGGGTGATTTCGGACGGATTCTTTTTTTCCTTCCGGCGGGGGAGGCTGGCTGTACGAGAACTTCCAGAAACACCTCGGGGTTGTGCGTCACTTCCCGGAATGCCGTCAAAAGATCATGGTGGTAACGGTTCTGAACAAGTCGCTGGATAAATGTGCTTCCTACCAGCAGGGAGTAACGGCTTTTTTCTCCTTCCAGAACAGCACCCTGAAGCAAATCCAGGATACCGTCCCGTTCCAGGACTCCCGGTTCGGATCCAAACTCCGAAAATCTCTCCAGAACCTGATTCCAAAGAGAATCGTTCATGCCTTTATCCGTGCCTCCACCCAATCTTGGCCCAACACTTTATCAACACCTGTGGAAATCCTGTTTTTCCTTAACGAGATGGGGAATCAGTCGGATGCATTCGGGAACAGGGATACAACCCCTGTGGAAGCGGAGTGAACGGATTGTGAATACCGCTCAAATTCGATGCGAGCGATCGTATCAGAATGGCAACTCACAATTCAACCAACCGGATCCCCCGGACTTTTGCACGGTCCAAAAATTATTCCAACCCTTTCCCGACTCATGAAAATAAAATTATTCTCCACAGAATGAGCTTCCCTCTACTGTCTATTTTCTATTTAAAAATAAACAAACTAAAGATAAAACACTCTACACCAGAAGCAAATCGCCCTTCGATGACACGGATCACCGGAACCCCTCCGACTTGACCCTCCCCAAAGGGCTGTCCTAGAATCAATGTTTATGGCATACAGCAGAAGATTCCCGTTCACCAAGATCAAAAATATCCGGATACACCCAACATACTTGGGGGTATTTGATCTCCCGAGGAGAGTTCCATGAAAATGAGCGGAGCCGAAATGCTCCTTGAATCGTTGAAAAGGGAAAAGGTCACCCATATCTTCGGGTACCCCGGAGGGGTTGTCCTTCCCGTTTTTGACGCACTATACAAGGATCCCTCCCTGCAGGTCATCCTGACCAGGCACGAACAGGGTGCGGTCCATGCGGCCGAAGGGTATGCCCGTTCGACCAATACGGTCGGTGTTGTCCTTGTCACGTCCGGACCGGGAGCCACAAATACCCTCACAGGCATAGCAGATGCCAACATGGACTCTATCCCTCTCGTCATCATTACCGGACAGGTCCCGACAAAAATGATCGGGAACGATGCTTTTCAGGAAGCCGACATTATTGGAATGAGCCGGTCATGTACAAAACATAACTTTCTGGTCAGGAGAATCTCCGACCTCCCCCGAATCATAAAGGAAGCGTTCTATATCGCAAAATCCGGAAGACCGGGGCCGGTTCTGATCGACTTTCCGAAAGACATCATCGTTGAAAAAGGAGATTTCTCCTACCCTGAAACAGTTTCTATCCGAAGCTACAATCCCACGATCCAGGGAAACCGGTGGCAGATCAGAAAGGCCGCCCAGACGATCCTGAAATCCAGAAGACCCATTTTATATGCGGGCGGAGGAATTATTTCTTCGGCCGCACACAAGGAACTCCTGGAACTCGTCACGCTGACGGGTATTCCGACGACACTTACACTCATGGGTCTGGGTGCCATTCCGGGAAACCACCCGCGTTTTCTGGGTATGCTTGGTATGCACGGAACGTATGCCGCCAATATGGCGATTCATGACGCGGATGTCCTGATTGCAGTCGGAGTCCGGTTCGATGATCGGGTGACAGGGAAAATCGCGGAGTTCTCCCCGCACTCCAAAGTGATTCACATCGATATCGATCCCACTTCCATCCGGAAAAACTTTCACGTAGAAATACCAATCGTCGGTGATGCACGTGTCATTCTGAAAGATTTGATCGAGGAGCTTCGGGAGATTTCCGCCGGAGAGGACGCGTTCCGGCATTATCAGCCGTGGATCGATCAGATCGCCGAATGGGAAAAGGAACATCCGCTCTGTTACACGATGGACAAGGATGTCATCAAACCGCAGCACGTTATTGAAAAGATCTACCAGTTTACCCAGGGGGACTGCATCATATCCACAGATGTAGGACAGCACCAGATGTGGACGGCGCAGTTTTTTAAATTCATCAAGCCCAACACATGGCTGACTTCAGGAGGCCTCGGAACCATGGGTTATGGTTTTCCGGCCGCCATCGGAGCCCAGAAAGCCCATCCGGGAAAACGCGTTATCGCCATTACCGGTGAAGGAAGCTTTCTGATGAACATTCAGGAGATGGCGACGGTGGTTTCTCTCGACCTTCCGGTCAAAATTGTTATCCTGAACAACCAGTATCTCGGAATGGTCCGCCAGTGGCAGGAGTTTTTCTACGGAAGCCGCTATTCCTCATCGTTCATCGGACAGTCACCGGATTTTGTCAAATTGGCAGAAGCCTTCGGAATGGTTGGGATGCGCGCGACACGGCCCGAACAGGTGGAAGACATCATTCTGGACGGATTCTCAAGACGGGGACCCGTCCTGATGGAATTTCAGGTGGATCCGGAAGAAAACGTCTTTCCGATGGTTCCGGCCGGCGGCTCCAATATCGAGATGATCTTCGAGTCTCCAGGCGAGAAGGATGACCCCAAAAAACGTGATTCGATACTGACTGCATGAGCCCGGAGAATCCAGTGTCCGAATCCAGAAAGCACTATATCCAGGTCATCGTGGAAAACCGTTTTGGCGTACTGTCAAGGGTCGCAGGACTTTTCAGTGCCCGCGGCTTCAATATAGACAGCCTCTCCGTCGCTCCCGGACTGGATACAAGCGTTTCCCAGATGACGATCGAGACCCAGGGCGACGACCACGTCGTGGAACAGATTATCAAACAGCTGAACAAGCTCATCGATGTCATCAAGGTGATCAACCTGTCGGAGTTTTCTTTTTTGACCCGGGAAACCCTCCTGATCCGGGTCAATACGAATTCCCGTCCGGGAGACCGGGAAGAAGCCTTCCGGATTGCCGAAATTTTCCGCTCCCGCATCATTGATTCGTCACCGTCAACCTACACAATCGAAGTGACAGGCGACGAAGACAAGATCGAAGCCATCCTGAATTTTCTCAAGCCTTTGGGAATCAAGGAAGTGATCCGAACCGGAAAAGTGGCGATTCCCCGGGAAGACCAAAAACAGAGTTCCCGCGGAATGACACGGCTTGCGGAAGGGGACATGAGCTTCCACCGCTAGACGAACATCATTTTCGACCTGAAGATCGGGACTGTCACAATATCATTTCATACAGGAGAACATTCTTGAAAAAAAGGATCTACTACGAATCGGATCTCAACCTGGATATTATCCGCAAACGGCGGGTCGCCATCATCGGTTTCGGAAGCCAGGGACATGCGCATGCGCTGAATCTCAAGGAAAGCGGCGTCCATGTGATCGTGGGCCTTCGTCCGGGGTCTTCCTGGAACAAGGCTGCTGCCTTTGGTTTTTCTCCGGTACCCGTCTCCGAAGCCGTCCAGAAGAGTGATGTCGTGATGATCCTTCTGCCGGACGAATTGCAGGCGGATGTCTACAAAACAGAAATTGCCCCCCACCTGAGACCAGAAATGGCCCTGGCGTTCGGACACGGTTTCAATATTCATTTCGGACAAATCAAGCCTCCGGCGGATGTGGACGTTTTTCTTGCCGCTCCCAAGGGTCCAGGCCATCTGGTCCGTTCGGAATACCAGAAGGGTTCCGGTGTTCCCGCGCTTGTGGCTGTCGCCCAGGATGCTTCTGGAATCGCGAAGGAATTGGCTCTCAGCTATGCCGCGGCCATCGGAGGAGGACGTCCGGGAATTTTTGAAACCTCTTTCCGGGAAGAAACAGAAACGGATCTTTTCGGCGAACAAGTGGTTTTGTGCGGTGGTCTCACGGCGCTGATATCAGCCGGATTTGAAACACTCATCGAAGCGGGTTACGCTCCGGAAATGGCTTATTTCGAATGCCTTCACGAGGTCAAGCTGATCGTTGACCTGATTTATGAGGGCGGTATTTCGAACATGCGCTATTCCATCAGTAACACGGCGGAATATGGAGACCTGACCAGAGGGCCGAGGATCATCACCGAAGAAACCCGTAAAGAGATGAAAAAAATACTTCGTGAAATACAGTCCGGTTCCTTTGCGAAAGAGTTTATACTGGAAAATAGGGCGGGAAAGCCTGTTTTTCAGGCCCTTGAAAAACAGGGTCAGGACCATCCTATCGAAAAGGTAGGACAAGAGATCCGTTCCATGATGCCATGGATTTCCAAATCCCGCCTCGTGGATCAGACCAAGAACTGATTCGCGGCCCATATGCGGATCTCCGAAAATCATTTCAGGACTCCCGTTGCCCGGGAGGGAGTTCCTTTTATCGCTCTGGCCTTGATCGTTTTTATCCTGTGCCTTTATTTTCTCGGGACATGGGGCTGGGTTGCGGTCCTTTTTCCTCTGTTTGTCCTGAATTTTTTCCGCAATCCTGACAGGATGGTTCCGTCGCGGGAAGGTGTCATTGTTGCTCCCGCAGACGGGAAAATCGTGAAAGCCCAGAAAGATCCCGACACGGGTCGGTGGAAAGTGTCCATTTTCATGAATGTCTTTGACGTTCATCTGAATCGTGTCCCGGTCACGGGGATAGTCAGAAAAGCTTCCTACATTCCGGGAAAATTTCTGAATGCGGATCTCGACAAGGCGTCCGAACACAATGAGCGAAACACGCTCGTCCTGGAAACGGACAACGGACGGGAAGTGGCCATAACCCAGGTAGCCGGCCTGGTTGCCAGAAGGATCGTCTGTTACGCTGAAGCTTCTGACCGACTGAAGGCCGGAACGATCTTTGGCTTGATCCGGTTTGGATCCCGTGTGGACCTCGATCTGCCGGAAGAAACGGTGTTGTCGGTCCGTATGGGCGACAGGGTAAAAGGGGGAGAATCGATCCTTGGATCACTACCGTCTGAACAACGAGCCTGATGGAACGTTGCCGCGTTCGCGGGGGATCTATATTCTCCCCAACCTCTTTACGACCGGGAATCTTTTTTTTGGATTTCTGGCGATCATCCAGGGATTCCACCACGAATTTCTCAAGGCGGCCTACTCCATACTGATTGCCGCTGTTTTCGACAACCTGGATGGTAAAGTGGCCCGGCTGGCGCGAGCAACGAGCCAGTTTGGGGTGGAATATGACAGTCTTGCGGATCTGATCTCCTTTGGAGTTGCTCCTGCTTTGCTGGTCTATAACTCCGACCTCTCGTCCTACCACAGGCTGGGTCTTCTGGCAGCCTTTCTGTTCGCGGCGTGCGGGGCCCTTCGGCTGGCCCGATTCAATGTTATCACCACCAAGGTTTCCAGCCGCTACTTCGTGGGTCTCCCGATCCCGGCGGGTGCCCTCTTCCTGGTTTCTGCGGAACTGGCCAAAAATGGTCCGATCTCGATGTTTGTTCCGCTGTCGGGGGGATTCTTCCTCGGGTCCACATATTTTGTCGCCATTCTGATGGTCAGTCCGGTTCTGTACAGAAGTTTCAAGGAAATAAGGTTTTTAAAAAGACCCCTTCACACTTTTGTTTCGGTTCTCCTGGTGGCCCTTTTGTTTGTTCTTTATCCCCGGCAGGCCTTGTTTGTGGGTATTTTCGTTTACGCCCTGTCCGGCCCTGCCGAGTTTATCCTCTTCCGGTACATCGTCAAAAAACCGCAGAAACTTGATCCGGAGCCATCGACAAGGGATATGTCCCCTTCGCGTTTCTCCCACATCAGAGGGTTGAGGCGACGCAAGTCCTGAGAAGGGCAATGACGTTGCTCCAGGGATTGAAAGGAGAGGTGCATGTCTGAAAAGGTCTGCATGGTCAAGATATTCGACACGACGCTTCGGGACGGGGAGCAGAGCCCGGGAGCTTCCATGCAAAGGGAGGAGAAACTGCAGGTCGCCCGACAGTTGGCCCGACTGAATGTTGATGTCATTGAAGCCGGATTCCCCGTCGCTTCTCCGGACGATTTTGAGGCGGTCTGGGAAATCGCCTCTGAAGTCGGAAATCAGCCGGATTCCCCTGTCATTTGCGCTCTCGCCCGATCGGTCGAGAAAGATATTCTGGAAGCGGCCCGTTCTGTCGAGAATGCCCGTTCTCCGAGGATCCACACATTTATCGCAACCAGCCCGATCCATATGGCAAAAAAGCTGAAGATGGGTCCGGAAGATGTTCTCCGGGCGATCGGACGATCGGTAACCCTTGCCAGAAAGAAGGTCTCCGATGTGGAATTTTCGGCGGAAGATGCCTTCCGGAGCGACAGGACTTTTCTGGCGCAGGCGATACGGGCGGCGATCGAAGCCGGCGCCGGGACGATCAATATTCCGGACACTGTGGGTTATGCTGTTCCCGATGGTGTCAAGGATCTGTTTTCATATTTGATCGAAACGGTTCCGGGCGCAAAAGAGGTTGTTTTTTCCTGTCATTGCCATGATGATCTCGGCCTGTCTGTAGCCAATTCCCTGGCGGCCCTGGAAGCCGGCGCAAGACAGGTAGAGTGCACCGTCAACGGGATCGGTGAACGGGCGGGAAACGCGGCGATGGAAGAGGTCGTCATGGCTCTTCGGGTCCGAAAGTCGTGGTTCAACCTGGACACACGAATTCGCTCGGAGGAGTTTTACCGGACGAGCCGTCTGGTTTCTTCCGTTACCGGTATGGTTGTCCAGCCCAACAAGGCGATTGTCGGGGAAAACGCTTTTGCCCACGAGTCGGGGATTCACCAGGACGGACTCCTGAAGGACAAGGATACCTATGAGATTCTGGCTCCCGAGAAGGTTGGTGTCTCTGGTGGACGTCTTGTTCTGGGAAAACATTCCGGAAGGCACGCTCTCAAGGACCGTCTGGACGCGATGGGTTACCATCTGGACGCGGAAGAACTGGACCGGGTTTTCAACCGTTTCAAAAAACTGGCGGACCAGAAAAAAGAGTTGTATGAAGAAGATCTGGAAGTCCTCCTTTCCGAGGAGGACTCCCAGACGAAAGACCGTTTTATCCTGAAGCGTCTTCATGTCAGCGGGGGGACGGAGATACCTCCCACGGCGACGGTGGTCATGGAACGGGACGGCGTCGAACACCGGATGGCAGGTCTGGGGGATGGTCCTGTCGATGCCATCTACCGGACCGTCTCTAAAATGACAGGTGCCGATGCGCGCCTGGTCTCGTATTCGGTGAAGGCCATAACCGGCGGGACAGACGCACTGGGAGAGGTCACAGTTCGTCTGGAAGAGAACGGCCTGCTGTCGATCGGACAGGGGGCGGACACCGATATTCTGGTCGCATCGGCCAAAGCTTATCTGGCAGCACTGAACAGGCTTGAAAGGAAAAAAACCAAGGCCGGGAGACTGTCCGCCGAAACCCCGGACCAGGTTCAGGACGCAAGGATTCAGGGAGCGCCCTGATGGCCTCAGATTGTTTGAAAGGAAGAGAATGAATTCGACGGATCGGAAAAAGAAAATCCTCCTGTTGCCCGGGGACGGGATCGGACCGGAAGTTTTTGCTCCCGTCATGAGGATTCTGGAGCATATCGTGAAAACAGGACAGGTCGCTCTGGAATGGGAAGAAGGACTGATCGGCGGCATTGCCACGGACAGGACAGGTTACCCCCTTCCTCCGGAGACGCTTGAAAAGGCTGACCGCTCCAACGCCGTTCTCCTCGGAGCGGTCGGAGGACCAAAATATGATACCCTTCCCTACGAAAAACGACCGGAAAGGGCGCTCCTCGGGATCAGGGAGCATCTCGGCGCTTTCGCCAACCTTCGCCCGGCCCGCCTGTTTCCCGAACTTGCCGCCTCTTCCACCCTCAAGCCGGAGGTGATTTCCGACCTCGACCTGATCGTGGTACGGGAACTGACCGGGGGCATCTATTTCGGAAAACCCCGAGGCATTTTTGAAGAGGGGGGCATTCGTCGGGGGGTCAATACGGAAACCTACACCGAACCGGAAATTGACCGCATCTTGCGTGTCGCCTTTGATCTGGCGAGGAAACGTCGCAAGCGGGTGACGTCCGTGGACAAGGCCAATGTCCTGGAATCCTCAGCCCTCTGGAGAGAGGTCGCAGTCTCGGTGCACAAGGATTACCCCGACGTCGAACTTTCCCATATGTATGTGGACAATGCGGCCATGCAGCTGGTCAGAAACCCGAAACAGTTCGATGTTCTCGTCACGGGGAACCTTTTCGGAGATATCCTGTCCGACGAGGCTGCCCAGCTGACCGGATCGATCGGCATGCTGGCATCCGCCTCCATCGGGGGAAAAACCGGGCTTTATGAACCGATTCACGGCAGCGCTCCGGATATCGCCGGAAAGGATATGGCCAATCCTCTGGCCATGATCCTTTCCTTGGCGCTCCTTTTCCGCTACTCCCTGGATCGGGAAGATTTGGCGGAAAACATCGAGAGCGCGGTCCAGACTGTCCTGAAGGACGGTGTCAGAACCGTGGATATCCAGGGGGAAGGAACAAAAAAAATTGTGGGCACCCGGGAGATGGGCGAACGGGTGTTTTCCGCTTTGTCGAAATCGTAAAGGAAGGGCTGGATGTCAAAAGGCGGAAAAGGTTATCGGGTCGCAGTCGTCGGGGCGACCGGTGCTGTAGGGAGGGAAATGGTGTCGGTTCTGGAGGAGAGGAATTTTCCTGTCTCCTCGCTCCACCTTTTCGCCTCGGAGCACTCTGAGGGTGAGCGCATCTCCTTCAGGGGAGAACCGCATGTCGTTCGATTCCTGAAAGATCCCCGGGAGGCCGACGGGATGGACATTGCCCTGTTTTCGGCAGGTAGCGGAGTCAGCGAGGCCTTGTCTCCCGAACTCGTCCGTCAGGGAACGCTGGTGATCGACAACAGTTCGGCCTTCCGGATGGTTCCGGAGATTCCCCTTGTGGTGCCTGAAGTCAATCCGGAAGCATTACCGAAAAAGGTGGGCCCGGCCCTGGTGGCAAACCCCAACTGCGCGACTATCCAGATGGTGGTTGTTTTGAAACCGCTGATCGACCGCGCCGGGGTCCGGCGAATTGTGGTATCGACGTATCAGTCGGTTTCCGGAACCGGGAAAAAGGCCATGGACGAGCTGTCCTCCCAGGTTGCGCTGATTCTGAACGGACGGGTCGGCGATATCGAGCCTGAGGTGTACAAGCCTTATCAGATCGCCTTTAACGTCATCCCCCAGATTGACCGGTTTTTGCCCGACGGCTCGACCAAGGAAGAAGAAAAAATGAAGATGGAAACCCGGAAGATTTTGGGAATTCCGGACTTGCGGGTGAGTGCCACGACTGTCAGAGTGCCTGTTCTGGTGGGGCATTCCGAATCGGTTTCCATCGAACTCGAGCGCCCTCTTTCCGCGGATGAGGCCCGGGCACTTCTGTCAAAATCTCCTGGTGTCAAAGTTTTCGACGACCCTTCCCGGAAGCTGTATCCGGTTCCCCGGGAAGTGGCCGGGCAGGACGATGTGTACGTCGGAAGAATTCGGGAGGACGACTCCGTCGAACATGGCCTCAATCTCTGGATTGTTGGGGACAATCTGAGGAAGGGGGCGGCCCTGAACGCCGTGCAGATCGCGGAGAGGATTGTCTCTTCGGGCGGCTGAAGGGAAAGGAGGATTTCATGAAAACACTTGAACCCCTGGTTTATGCGGAGATGGACCCCCAGGTCGCTCCGATGGTGGAACGGATCCAGTTTCTCAAGGAAAAGCATCGAGCCATTATTTTGGCCCATAATTACCAGGTCGGAGAGGTCCAGGATGTTGCGGATCTGATCGGCGATTCGCTGGAACTCGCACGTTATGCCGCTTCCACAGACGCGGACGTGATCGTTTTCTGCGGCGTCCATTTCATGGCGGAAACCGCCAAGATCATGAACCCGTCCCGGAAGGTCGTGGTGCCGGACCTGAAAGCCGGATGCCCGATGTCCGACATGATTACCCCGGAAGAGGTGGACCGGCTCCGCCTGAAAAACCCCGGAGCGGTCGTTGTCACCTATGTGAACTCTCCGGCCAGTGTGAAAGCCAAAAGCGATATTTGCTGCACTTCCGCCAACGCCGTCCGTATCGTTTCCTCAATTCCTCCGGAAACACCCGTCATTTTCATTCCCGACCAGTTTCTGGGAGATTATGTGCAGAGGGAAACGGGGAGAAAACTGGTATTGTTCGAGGGGTTTTGCCCCACGCACATGCGTATCATGGCTTCGGATATCGATCGTGCCAGAACAGAAAACCCGGGCGCCTTCGTGATCGCTCATCCCGAGTGCCAGCCGGATGTAGCCATCCGCGCGGATGTCGTCGCAAGCACCAGCCGGATGGCGTCAGCCGTCCGGGACAGTACCGCGCGACAGGTCGTCGTCGGAACCGAAATCGGCATGATCCACCGTCTCCGCAAGGAGAACCCGGCGAAGGAATTCATTCCGGCCTGCTCAACCTGCGATTGCGCCAACATGAAGGTCAATTCCCTCGAAAAGATTCTCTGGTCCCTGGAAGATCTGGCCCCTGAAATCACGTTGCCGGAGGATGTGATCCGCGGGGCCAGAAAAGCCCTGGATCGGATGATTGAGCTGTCCTGATGTCTCGGGTTTTTTTTGTCCTGGGTGTCGTTTTTCTGGCATTGTCTGGCGTTTTGTTTTTGCTGGAACGATGGAAGGGAAAAGGACTTTTTTCCGTTCTGGGGCACCTTCCCGGTGACATCATAGTGGATCGCCCGGGATTCAGGCTTTACTTTCCGCTGATGACGAGTGTTCTCATCAGCGTATTGCTTTCCCTGATTTTTTACCTCTTGTCCCGTTTTTCCGGCCGTTCCTGATCGTCCCCGGTGCTGCAGCCCGGAGCGGATAATCCCGCATCCATTTCGGCAATCAGGTTCTTGATGGATGGCAGCAGCTCGGGATTCTGGGGAACGTTGTTCCGGATCGCACCGAGAATGTTCTCCATCCTCGCCAGAACCTGCATCTTCCGGTCCTCTTCGGCCAGACTGTCCAGTTTTCGATAGAAATCAGGATGATGTTGTTCGACGTCCTTTCGGACGGCATCCAGGACGGGTAACATTTGGGCCGGCTGCAACTCTTTTTCCCCGACGACCGAAAAATTCCCCTGTTCGAAAAGGAGAATGGTCAGCCGGGTCTGGTCGGGAAGGGTGAGAGGGAACGTGTCCAGGACTGTTTTCCCCCTTATCTGATCCAGGGGCAGGAACCCGGGACAGGTCCGGGCATGCTCGTTTTTTTCCCGATTGATCTTCCATTTCTGTTCTACATACATGTCTTCACCCGCCTTTTACGGCCGAAAAAAAACCCGCCATGCGGCGGGTCTTTCGTCAGAACGATGATTCCCGGGCGATCAAAAACCCTTGGAGTTTTTTCTCATCTTGATCAGAAAATCTGTCAGTTTCTCGAACTTTTCAGGACCGGTGTCCCTGACGGAAAGATTGGCGTCTTCATGTCCGGAAAAGGAGCAAAACGCCAGGGTATAGCAGGAAGTGCCACCCCGGATGATCTTGAGGGCCAGATTGGCCTGATGGCAGTGAACACCGACAAAAAGGCAGACGTCAATCTTGTTGTGCCAGATTGTCAGGTTCGGGTGGTTGGGATTGATTTCTGTTTCCGGATCGATCTTCGGATATTTGGGACGATAGTCGGACATGGGGATAATCTTGATTCCCCCTTCGACGGAAGCTCTCTTGATGGCCTTTGCCATCTTGGCGGATTTCTCGTTCCACTTCCACAAGACCTGGGGGCCGGGAAAGAAGGTGGGAACCTTGGCGGCCGAAAGTCTCCGGGCGGCTTCCTCAATGGCTTCGTCTTCGTCTACGAGGCGGCCTTCGATATGGCCCTGTCCCGGATCCGGAAGAACAATTCCCATCATGGCGGCTGCGGGAGGGAGAAAAGCTTCGGGGCCGGCAAGAACGCGATACTGGGACACAATCACTCCTTGTTCGTTATAATGATGAAATCCGGCCGTCTTCTGCCGGCTTCGCCCGGTGTTTTTCCGATCCTGAACCTTTGAAGGGAAGCGGTGGAAAAAGTGCCGGGATTCTTCAACCAGAAAAATTCCTTGGGAAATATTATTTTACGGGGCGGGTTCCTCCTTGTCAAACCACGTTCGTGGGTTGAGCCCCGGAAACGGAGATTGGGGGATTTGAGGAAAAAACCATTTCCTCCAGGAGACATATCATGAAAATCCGCTTTCTGGATCACGTCGCCATTCCCGTCAGTGATCTCAAACGGTCCATCCGCTGGTACCAGGATGTGCTGGGGCTTGAAAGGCGGTATGAAAAGGAATGGGGAGACTACCCCGCCATGCTCTGTGCAGGTGATACCTGTGTGGCGCTGATCCACCCTCCGAATACTGTTCCCAATTCCGGGGACGGCCCTGGGACGGGCAGGGTTCCCGACCGGCATATTGCGTTCAACACTGACCGGACCGGTTTCGAGGAAGCCTTTCAGGAAGTGCGTGATCGCGGGATTCCTTTCACCTACGACGACCATGGCATCAGTCTTTCCGTTTATTTTTTTGATCCGGACAACCACTGGATCGAGATTACGACCTTTGACCTGCCTGCCGGCCGAAAACCGGGAGATCCCGAATAATCCCCATCTTTATCTCAGACCGGTCTTTTCCGGGGCCAACTCCGGGCACCCGGGTCCCGCCCTCCGTTGAAGGTGGCTCCGGCGAGGAAGCCGGCCATTGAAAGGAGGACCATCCCCGAATACACCGACCAGGGAAAGGGCGGAGGAACCGGATGGGCCCGGATGACCCATGATGTCTGGAGCGTCTGCGCGGGAAGCACGGGCGTCCAGAGGGTCACAAAATATCGTCCGTCGTCCGGCAGGAGGATGGAGGCGCCTGATCGGGCCAGATTCCCCACCGGACCTTCGAACAGCGTCAGGGAACGACCATAATCCGTCCAGCTGTCCATATTGTGGGAGATTCTCAGGACGCCACCGCCCGTTCCGCCCGGAGGAGCCAGGGGCGCGGGGCGGGCGTCCGGGCGACCTTCCGATTCCATCTGGACGGAGGACGGTGAGGGGTATTGATGTGGGGAGGACGTACGTGGATAAGGCAAGACCAACAGTCCCAAGGACAAAAAGATGAAAGCCGCCACGAGCTGACGATGTAAGGGGGCGCGCCCGATAAAACCCGGCAAAAGAGCGCGCGCCGCGGGTTCGGCCATTTTCCCGGAGAGGAAGGACAGGAGAATAATCGCAAAAATGAGGAGCCCGTCATTCCGGTAGAGCGAAAGGGGAACGATCACTGTCACCGGAAGTTGCCGAAGAGTTTTTCCCGTTTGCCTGTCCTCGAGGGTGATCCTGTATTTTCCGGCATCCCACAATGACAGACGGACGCATATTCCGCACCCGGTCACCTGGAGCGGCAGATCCAGGATCGCCGATCCCGGGGCGTAATAGGCCACGCTGAAAAAAGCGTTCCGGAGTTTCTTGATCCGAAGCCGCAAGAAAGAGCCGGGCTGGACCCCTTCCAGGCTTTTTAAGGGAATATGAAGTTCAAACGGACGCTGGCTCCGGGGATTTGCGGGTGAAATGTCGGTTCCCGGTAAAAAGGATGACCGGTAGATGTGTACGGACAGGGCGAGCGTCCCGAGAATGAACAGGGACCAGACGAACGGCCAGAGGATCAGACCCCGTTTATGCATGCGATGCCTCCTTGGAATTGCCGGCCGCCAGAGGCCAAAACATCATTCTCCACGGTATCCGAATGGGCCGTTGTAGTAAATGGTCACCGTTCCCATGGGGGTATAAGTCTGGGGGTAGTTCGACTGGTATACGGGCAAGGCGACTCCGGCTCCCCATGTGACGGTAACAGCCCCTTCGTTGGGCCAACTGATCTCGATTTCGGGCGCCAGCCAGAGATAGGACCAGGAGGGGGCGTTCGCGGCTCCGAACAGCAGGCTCTGCCCGCTTTGGGACTCTCCGAAAAATTCCAGGAGGTAGCCGGCTCCCCATTGGGTGTTGAGGACATGTTCAAGCGCTCCGGCGTAATAGAGAAGGTTCCCGTTCACGACAGACTGGGGGGCCTGGGTAACGGTGAGGCCATTGTTGAATGTGAAGCCGGATCCCACTTGGGTGGGGTTTTCAATGATGTCTCCCACCTGCAGGTAGAACATGAAAGGTTTGAAATGCTTGCGCATGATCAGGTAGACGGCTTCATTAAAGGTTCCGTCCCCGGTCTGGTCGACACCGTACAACTGGGGGTTCAGGTTCAAAAAATGTCCGGTCGGGAGGGTGAACTGGTACTCGATGGTCAGGGCGGGACGGGCCCAGAGATGGTAGACGTCACCGTCGGACGTGAGCTGGTTCTTGATCCAGATCAGCGTGTCACCCATGCCGAACGCGTTGGCAGTCTGTCCCAGGGGGGTGGTAGGGTAGGTGCCCTGGTTCACGACAAAAGGGACAGAGATGTCGAACTCCCAGTTCTGGATGACGCCGACGGACAACCGTTCGGCCATGGAAAGGGATGAAAAACCGATACCGGGCTGGAGGTAGTCGAACCAGTAAGGCTCCAGGAAGAAGGAGCCAACGGGTTCGACTTCGGCGGTTCCCGTGAAGAACGGACCGCTGGTATTCGGACCCCACGGCAAATAGGCCGGTTCCAGGGGAAGGAGATCCGGAACGAGATCGTGATTCTCATCTTTTTCGAAAGCCGAAGGAGGGGTCAGCTCCCCTCCCGCGTCATCTGCGATGGCTTTGGAAATCGGGTTTGCGAAAATCAGGACGATCGCTGCCATGCAGAATACGTTTTTTGTTTTCCGGAGCGATTCCAGGATACCGAACAATCTTTTACCCACGGACCGATCCGTGTTCGAAACGGGAGAGATAGGCACGGGCCATGGGATCATGAGGCCTTTCCGACAGGATTTCCTCCAGCAAAAGGCGGGACGACTCCCGGTGCCCGGTTTTCAGATCGGCGATGGCCAGGAGAAGACGGAATCCGCGGGGCCAGGGACGGACACCCTCCAGTGACAAAAGGATTTTCCGGGCTTTTTTGTACTGATGCCTTGCCAAAGAAAGCCGGGCGCGGTTCAGGAGAAGGAAGGTGTTATGGGGATCGAGCGCGAGCCCCTGGGAAAGGTCTCCGTCGGCTTTTTGCTCGTGTCCGGCCTTGAAGTCGAGGAGAGCGAGATTGTTCCAGGCAGAGGCACTGTGCGGGTTTCGACGAAGTTCTCCGGCCAGGTCCTGGCGGGCAGCTTCATAATGGCCTGCCTGCAGGTCCCGACTGAATAACTCCGAAGCGGTATTCTCCCCGACTCCTCCATCTCCGGAGGAAGCACAACCTGTGAGCCCATAGAGTGCAACAAACCCGACGATGGCGGAAATCGAGACATTTTTCTTCAGAAGGTTCCGGAACACGGGTGCTCCCCCTCTCTATTGCGTCATTTATGATATTAAGTACCATTTATAATGATACCTAGTCCCGATAAAGAAAGTCAATCTCATGGATCGATTGGATCGATGGAGAACTTGAAACTGATAATCGTTATCATTTTGAGTGAATGGCGCTCCATCGTCAATCCCCGTCAGTCGGAAAAAGGGCTGGACGATTTTACGGGGAAGTGATTTTGACAGGGGGGGGAGGCTTCTTTCCGGGTTCGCCGGGGGATAAACCGGAAAGATATTTTTGCGCCATGGGATCGTCCGGATGGTTGGCGATCAGCTCTTCGAAAAGAATGCGGGCGGCTTCCTGATGACCGGTTCTTTTTTCCGCGATGGCCAGGAGGATTCTGTATCCTTTCGGCCAGGGGCGCATACGGATCATCTTCCGGAGAATCGTCCGGGCGGCTTGGTTCTTTGCCATTGCCAGAAGCAGGCGAGCCTTGTTCATCCGGAGCCGGGGACTCATCGGTTTCAGTGCGAGGGCCTGATCCATCATGGACAGGGACCGGGCGTAGTCCTTCTGCAGAAAAGCAACAGTCGCAAGGTTGTTCCAGACCGCCGGATCCTCCGGCATCGATTTTTTCAGCCGCTCCAGAATTGTCTCAGCGCGGACCAGATGGTGTTGTTGAATATCCAGGGAGGATTGTCTCAGAAGGTCAAGGGAAGAAGGGGGATATCCTGTCGAACAGGCAAAGAGCATGCCCGACAGGGACAGGGAGGCAATCGGAGATTTCCAGCGTTTACCCGTCAAGGATATCCTTTCTCGAGGGTTGATTCTCCCGGATGGTCATGAGGAGAGGCCCGGCCGTCTGGAGTTTTTCTTTCTGCAGGACAACAGGGATCAAGAGGTTCCGTCAGATCTCATCGGAAGGATTGCCCATGCGCGTTTCATTGACGAAAGCCTCTACAGTATCGCTGAGATGCCTCCCCTGGCGGCCTTTTCCTTCATGGATATAGAGGAATGCCGGCTTGATTTTTTCCTGCGAGGGGGGAGGCAGGGACATCTTGTACTTCACCGGGCGTGCGTGATCCGCCAGCTGAAGTTTGGGGTCATATATACTGTTGAACTTCCAGAGCATACGGAGAAAGTTCGTTTGTCCATGGAGAAGGTGCCGCCCCACAATAGAGGCCGTTCCCTTGAGGGCCTGCCAGCCCAGATGTTTCTTGTTCAGGACTTGCTGGGTCTTGACAAGTTCCCCATAAAAATCGGCGAGGGGAAGCCTGGTGGGAAGAACGGCATGCTGGATGTCGAATAAACGGTAATCCTGCGTCTGGAAAGGTCGGGATTCGGTCCTCCACGATTCTGTCCCGGGGTAAGGAGTGTTCACGCTGATATTGACGATTTCCGGGATCTCCATGCACCAGTCCCGCACGGTACGGAAACGGTCCATATCCCATGAGGGATCGGCGATCAGGTTGATGGCGACCGTGATGCCCAGGGAACGGGCAAATTCGAGCGCTTCGAAGTTTTTCCCCAGCGAGATCCGTTTGCGGTGGAGTGCCAGGCCTTCGGCGTCAATGGCTTCGACCCCCAGGAACATGTATTTCATGCCCAGATTTTTCCAGAACCGGAACAGATCCTTGTTTCTGAGAAGGACGTCCCCGCGCGTTTCCAGGTAATATTCCTTACGGATCCCGTTTTTCACAATGGCTTCGCCGATGGCATATCCATGTTTTTCCTGGACAAAAGCCACATCATCGACGATAAAAATTCCCGGTTCCCGGATGTTTTTCAGGTCTTCGATAATGCTTTCCGGGCTTCGGGTCCGGTAGCTCCTGCCATAAAATGTCCATGCACTGCAAAATGAACAGTCCCACGGGCACCCCCGGGCAAATTCGATGGAAGCGCAGGGGTCCAGTACTCCGATAAAGTATTTTCTCCGGTGGTGGAGGAGGTCTCTCGCGGGCTGGATGTCATCCAGATTTTCCAAAAACTGGGGAACCGATCCTTCGCCTTCCAGCGTAACGACCCCGGGAACCCGCAAGATGGAGGCGGGATCGTCCGCCCACGATTCGATGAGGGAAACGGCTGAGGCTTCCCCTTCGCCTTTCAGGACGCAGTTCAGGGCGCCTTCTGCGTGAAGAAGCATGTCCCGGGCGACGAAAGATGCACTGTGTCCACCGGCAAAAACGAGTGCGTTTTTCAGCCGGTGTCGTGTTTCTCGGACAAGATCGATCACTTCGGGGACATTGGCAAGATAATTGACAGAGAAACCAACCGCGTCGGGTTTCCATTCCGAGAGAAGGCGGAAGTAGTCCTTCTGGCTTTCTACCTGGAGGTCGATCAGTCGAACTTCGTGTCCGGCCTTCCGCACGGCTCCCGCGAGAAGCTCGAGGCCCAGCGGTTCAAGACGCAGGTATATCTTCGTATACATCAGCGGGCTGGGGTGAACAGCCAAAAATCGCATTGATACCCTCCTTCAGAAAATGACGGAAACGGAGACCCGAAACGGGAGTCCCTGCCGTCATGGTCAGGCTGGTCGGCCCTCCTGATCCCATTTGAACATGTTTCGCGTCCGAAGTCATGTATCCGGATACCACAGACAGGGTAGCTTGGCAAAATGATCCTGTTTGTCCAAGATAGTAAAGATATTTTGGATCAACAACCCGACCCGAAATTTTTGAGGAGCGAGAGACATGACGCAGGAAATCATCCGGGCGACTTATACGATCACTTCCGGAGACATCAGGAAAGCGGCTTCCCTTGTCGCCCGGGAAATGAGTCTTGGGGTCAAGAAGACCCATTTTGAAAACCGTTCGACTGAAGGGTTCGAAGCCAGGGTGGGCGATGTCCGGGAAGCGGCGGGGAAAGCGGGCAAGGCGGTTTTGTCCATCGATGTTCCCTGCCAGAACATTGCTTCGCTGTATGGTCTGCTGCTGTCGATTGCCGGAGAAATCAGTTGCCTGAACATTCTGAAAACCATCGAATTGACCGATTTTGTTCTTCCCTCTTCCCTGGTCGACAGGCTCCCCGGCCCCCGTTTTGGGCTGGAAGGAATCAAAAAAGCCCGGAAGAATGTCGAGCGACCTCTTTTTATCACCGTGATCAAACCATCCCAGGGTCTGTCTCCCGCCGAATACGGAAAAATAGCCTATGAAAGTCTGGTGGGCGGAATGGATGTCGTGAAATCGGACGAACTCTTGCAGGAACCACGGGGCCGGTATGTGGATCGTTTGAAGTCGGCACTGGAAGCCGCCCGACGGGCAGAATCCGAAACCGGTGAGCCCAAGTGGGTGATGATGCATACGGTTGACCTCCCTTCGCAGATGAGAGAGCGGTTTCTGGAAGGTGCCCGGCTGGGTTCCAGGATCGCCATGCTGAGTCCGGCGGCGTCGGGCTTTCCCATGCTGGAAGAGCTTGCCCGCCTTGAAAAAGCTCCGATCATGGCTCACATGGCCATGTCCGGCTGGCTCTGGCACAAGGACGGGATGTCTGTCCGGTCCTGGTCGAAGTTCATGCGGCTCGCGGGGGCCGACATCGTTTTGTACCCCGCCTTGGAGGGGACGCTCAAGTCAAGTCGCCGGGATCTGAAAGATGTTCATGACGCCTGCCTTGTGCCGATGGGTAACGCCCGGAAAAGCATGATCGCTGTCGGTGGAGGAATGCATGCCGGTACAATGGGGGTTCATCACAAGATGTTCGGAGCCGATTTTGTCTATCTTTGCGGGGGTGGTGTTTGCGCCCATCCGGGAGGTCCAAGGGCGGGAGGAAAATCCATCCGTCAGGCATGGGAAGCCCATTCCCGGGGTATTTCCCTGGAAAAGTTCCGGAAAGAACACAAGGAGCTGGACCAGGCATTGGAAGCCTTCAGAAAATACGTTTAGTTTTGGTTATCCTCTCTCGCCCCTGACCACAGGAGAATATCCAGGGCCATTCCGGTGGATTCAAGATCGGGAATGGCCCCCGGCCGTGGTCCGTATCCGCCATTTCGGGTCCTGTATGAATCAAGCAACATGCCCAGCTTTTTTGGATCCGGCATGTTTTTTCCGGAGAACCGTTGGTCCAGCCAGACACCCCACCAGAGGGTTTCCATGGAACCGGTCCGGCTGTCGGGGGTCAGACGGTAGCCTGTGATGTCGTCCCTGTATGGCCCCAGCCATTCCCCGCCGTCCGTCAAGGGTTTGTCTGTTTCGAACAGGCTTTCGATCAGCGCTCCATATGTCGGGAGATCCAGTATCACCCGGTTATGCAAGAAACTTTTGTAACAATTTTCAACATATTTGCCGATGCGATCGCGTATCTCGTCAAGCCTGACGGCGTTCTTGCTTTCTATTTGAAGCCAAAGGAGGCATTCACGGATCCCTCCTCCCATGTGCTGATCTTCCGAATTTTCCGTTAAAAACCAGGATGAGGATTGTTTTAGCCATCCTTCAACTTTCGGCCAGGGCTGTTGGAGCATCCGTCGGGAAAAAAGGGCATAGAAGAGATTTTCCATGTCCCCGCCGGCCCATGTTTCCTCCAGGCCGGTATCCAGCCATTGACGCGTCCGGTCGGACTCGGGAGCAACAGAGAGGAGATTTTCATATATTCGGAGGGCCCAGAAGGTATCCTTGACGGAAGCCAGCCCCTCATCCATGTATCGCCACGAACTGTAAGCGCCGTTTTCCATCTGGCGGCTGCGGGCATAGGGGAGGAAGAGTGCGGACAACCAGCTTTTTTGTTGTCCGGCTACTCTCACTCCGGGGCCATCAAAGAGAGATTTCCGGGTCATCCTCCCCTCATCCATGATCTATGTTATCCCGGCGAAACGACCTGGAAACTGTTTCCCTGAAGGAGCTGGTGCAAAATACGGGATAACGATCCGGAAGACCGGGGCCAGGGGAGAGAGGCAAACCCGTTTTTTTCCGTGTAAGCCGCTTTTTGCCCCGGACCGAGAATCCACAACAGGAACATCCGGATGGATCGCATTGTCTCTGCGTCCGTTTTTTTGTTGACCAGAAAATACTCGAAATTCGCCGCCGGATAAGCTTCTTTTCCCGGAATATCCCAGACGATGGAACGGTTGAACCCATAGGGGAAGTCCGGCCGGGTGAAGGCTGCCAATGCCGCGCTTCTGAAGGAAGAAGGAGAAGGTTTGACGAAGAATCCGTCCCGATTTTGAAGGGCGGCGAATGGACATCCGCATTGGGTTGCCCAGGATAATCCTGCGTAACCCAGGGAACCGGGGGTATGCCGGATCGTTTCGATCAGTGTCCGGCTTCCCCGGACGCCGATTCCCGGCAGGTTGTGGAATACCCTGTCCCGCCCCATCATGTCGGACCAGTCCGGGGATGTTTTGGAAAGATAGTCGGTCAACACGAATGTGGTTCCGGAGGGATCCGTCCGGTGGACAGGAACAATTTTTCGGTTCGGCAGATGTTCTCCCGGGTTCAGGAACTGGATGGCCGGATCATTCCAGAACCGGATTTTTCCCTGGTATATATCGGAAAGGACATGTCCGTTCAGGTTGAGCGTCTCATTCGGCTTCATTTCAGGAAGGTTGAACAGGACGATCACTCCGGAAATGGCGACCGGAATGGAGACCAGGGCGGGGTATTTCCTTTTCATCCTTGCGGTCATGAACAGATCCGATGTTCCTATTTCCACATTGGCGTCTCCGACCTTGCGGATTCCTGTGCCTGAACCGCTGGAAATGATTCGGAATCCGGGGGTGTGGTGGTCTTTTTCAAATCCCCGTACCCACTGTTTTTCAAGAGGAGAGAGCATGGTGGATCCTTCCATCGTCAGCGTGCCGGCACTGGCCAATCCCGCGGAAAAAAAGAATGCCGTCAAGACAACCAGGGCGATCCATCCGGCGACAGGAGCTTGTTTTCCTTGTGATGACGCTGTGTATCTCAACGTGGTCCTCCTCGGGTTTTTCATGAAAACATTTCTTGTGTTTTTGAAATTACCAAAACTACCAAAACGTTGTTGAAGGATGAACAGAGGATTCTGCCGTCCATCCTGACCTTCCCATTGAGGTTGACTTTATCTTTCCCTATTCGCCTCATCAAAGGAAATTCAGCCGGAGGCATCCTCCATTCTAAACTGTCGGGCAGACCCTTTCCTGAGAGCAAGCATGGCCAGGAAAAGGATGGTTGCCGAGAACAGAAAAGAGCCTGTCAATGGTTCTTTCAGAAACACAATGGATAGTCCGGCTCCAATGAACGGGGAAAATCCGAACCAGGCGCCTGTTTGAATGACACCGATCGTCCGGATGGAACGGAGAAAGACGACGAGACTGAATCCATATCCTACCGCCCCGACCAGGAGACTTTCCAGAATGATTTCGGGTGACCCGGCAAATGTTTCAGTGCTCCATGCCAGCGGGAGCAAAAGAAGTGTTGAGCCGGCCCCTTTCCAGACGGTCACGACGAGCGGATTGACGTTGGACAAGAATCGGAGAATGTTGGTGTCGAAGGCCCAGAAAAAGGCCGCCAGAAAGAAATAGAAGACCCCTTGAAAGGAGTTTTCCGTTTTCTGGAAAGACAGGATCATGCATCCGGCGGTTCCCAGAACGACGCCGGTCAGGATCCATCCGGTGACTTTTTCCCGGAACAGGAAGGTCGCGATCAGGACAGTAAACAAGGACTCCGCGTTCATGAGGAGGCTGCCCCTGGAGGCCGGGAAACCGGTCAGCCCGACGATCAGGGCAATGGGAGCCAGAACTCCTCCGAAGAGGATGGAAGCAGCAAGGGCTCCCATCTCCCGGGATGTCAGCTTTCCCGGTATCCAGAAATCCACCGGGGAATCCGGACACAGCCCCATTCGGGGAAACATTCCGGGTAGAATACCGAGCAGGGATCCGCCATAGAAAATGGTCGCAAGCCAGACCGGAGGGACGATGGCTGTCAGAGGCTTCGCCATGGGTGTTGAAAGACCAAAAAGGATGGCCGCCAGGAGACCCCACAACGGAAATCGTCGGATTTCTGCCTGGGATGATTCAGCCGACATTTGTCATTCCGGGAAAAGGGCAGTCTTCGAGAATCTTATAACGGGGACCTTTCCGTTTTGCCGGCAAGACACTTTCATACAGGCGGATTCCGGAAAAGAAGGGAGTGGGCCATTCGATAAAATCTGTTCCGGATGTCGAGATCGTACGAGACAGGGAATTCCCGTTCAGGTTTCGGCTGAGCGTCATATGTGGCCAGAACGGTCGGGAGCACCTCCGCTCCAGCAGCTCTCTGGACAAATCGTCTGCAATTCCCGTCACTGCCCTCCAGAAAGGGGATGATTCGGAAAACACCATAACCAGCAGATGACGTCTCTTTTCCCAGGCGGGAACCAGGTGAATCCTGCATACCGGAGCCAAGTACAGGGCCAGATGGCATGCGGCTTTTTTCCAGAGGCCGATGGCCCGGTCGGGCCGGATCCCACCAAAAAGCACCGTGGAGTGCAGATCTTCAGGCATTTCCCACAGGACATCCGAAGAGAATCGGTCCTGGAAAAACCGGATCTTTGCAAGGGTCCCGGTGGACGGATTGAGGCCCAAGAATATTCGTCTTTTGTCGGAGGAGGCTCTTTTTCCTCCGTCTGAATCCACTACCCGGCTTCCCTCGTTTTGAGGATGCGTTGTTTTCATCGATGATGTCATGTGGGTATCATAAAACAAGTTTTTCCCTTTTACGCTATCCGGGCAATCGGTCGACAGGAGGAATCGCCCATGAGTCTTTGGTCCGGGAAAAAAAATCTTCTGGTGACAGCTTGTTTTTTGACGGTCACGCTCTTCGGACTGGCCAACATGAGTTTCGCCTGGGGAGAATCGCTTCCCTCCCTGCAGGGAGGGTCTTCCTGGATCAATTCTCCTCCCTTGAGCCGATCGGACCTCAAGGGAAAGGTCGTCCTGGTCGATTTCTGGGAGTACACCTGCGTCAACTGTGTCCGGACATTCCCTTTCCTGCGACGGATGTTCCATGACTATAGCCCGGATGGTCTGGTTATCATCGGAATCCACACCCCCGAATTTACGTTTGGCCGGGTCCGTTCCAATGTGGAAGCTGCTGTCAGGAGGTTTGGTCTCTCCTACCCCGTCATCATGGATAACAGAATGATTTTGTGGGACCGCTTTCATAACCATTACTGGCCTGCAGAATTTCTGTTCGACCGATCCGGTAATCTCGTCTATCATTCGATTGGTGAAGGAGATTATTTGGAGACCGAAACCCGGATCCGTGCAGCTCTCGGACTTCCGGCGAAAACGGAAACGCCGGGAGAGGACGGGATCTTTCCGGAAGGCATGACCCCCGAACTGTATGCGGGGGCTTCCCGCGGAAATTCTTACGGAGGTGAGCCTCTCGGTCAGTCAGGAACACGGCAAAGGTTTTCCGGATCGTCGGTCTATCCGGACAGACTGAATCTTTCAGGGGACTGGGCCATTTACGGAGAGTTTATTCGTCCGGAGAAAAGCGATCCGGGACATCGTCCTCTGCTTCGTCTCCCCTATCATGCCGCTGGAATCCACGTAGTCCTGAAACCCCGGCAGGGTCAGACCGACAGGGTAACAGTGTTTCTGGACGGAAAGCCTGTTTCGCCGAAAGTCGCAGGGGACGATATTCATTATGGTGCTGGCGGACAATCGTATATTCTTGTCCGGAAAGCGCGCATGTATAATCTCACCCGGCACCAGCGTTTTGGTCCTTATCGTCTCAGGATGGAGTTTCACGATACGGGACCAGACGTCTATTCGTTCACGTTTGATCCAAGTTGATCCGGAAAGGGGATGGATGTCGAGCCACACGGAATATCTTGTGTTCCGCACAGAAAAAAAACGGGAATATGTCCGTATCACGGACAAGATCCGGACAATTGTCAAAAATTCGGGTATCCGGGAAGGTATGGTTCTGGTTTCTGCCATGCATATTACTGCAGGTGTCTATGTCAATGACAATGAACCGGGTTTGATCCAGGACATCGACACCTGGCTGGAGTCTCTTGCCCCCGCGGGCAGGGATTATCGCCACCACCGGACCGGAGAAGACAATGGGGATGCCCATCTCAAAAGCCTCCTGATCCACCATGAAGTCATTGTCCCTGTCACTGGCGGAGATCTGGATACCGGTCCCTGGCAGGAAATTTTTTATGCCGAATTCGATGGCCAGCGGCAGAAAAGGGTTGTCGTGAAGGTTCTGGGAGACAAATGACGGACCGGACAAGGACAGTGCTGTTCAAGGCGAAAATTGATCCGAAGGACGCCCCGGTTCTCTCGGAATGGCTCGAACAGTCAACGGGCCAGATCCCTGTGGAAGAGTTGTTTGGAGGGGAGTCCACCCTTTCCGTTTCTGTCGAACATATGGAGCCATTGGCCCGTACCCTTCTCGCTGAAGCCAGCCGTTCCCTGGGTGGAACAGTCCTGCCGGAAGAAATCCTGGACAGTTCGGACTGGGACACGTTGTGGAAAAAACAGGGATTTTCCGCTTTCCGTATCAACCATTGGCTGAATGTCGTTCCGGAATGGGAAACCCCCCCCTCGGTCGATGGGCCTGTCGTTCGGATTCATCCCCACCTGGCTTTCGGAACGGGTCTCCATGAAACCACGGGACAATGTCTGTCCCTATTGGTGGATCATGCTCCATCCTCGAAAAATACGGAATCCTTTCTGCTGGATTTCGGGGCTGGAACGGGGATTCTGGGAATTGCGGCCCTCTGTCTGGGGTATGGTGACAAACTCTATAGTGTGGATAACGATCCGTTGGCCGTCGAGTCGACGGAAGCCAACCTTCTTCTGAATGGTCTGGAAAAAAAAGCGACGGTCGGGCGGGATTTTCATATGATGGCCGGAAAGTTTCTGGAGGAAGGGGTTCGTTTTGCCCTGATTCTTGCCAATGTGACGGGTGAAGTCATCCTTTCCCATCTGCCCGAATGGTATGGATTGCTGGAAAAGGGAGGCATGTTGATTCTTTCGGGGATATCAACGCGGGAGATGGACAGGGTCCAGTCTGTGTGTCCTCCCCCATTTTCCGTCTACAGAAAGAAGCGCTTTCACACCCTGTTGCTGAGGAAAATATCATGTTGACCGGTCTGGTAGCGTCGTTCAGGAAGCAGTTGTCCAACCCCTTCTGTGTGGCCCTGGATCTTCCTTCCTGGGCGGAAGCGGTTACGCTCTTGTCCCGTATCGACCCCCTCCCCGCGGTTGTCAAAATAGGCCCCATGCTCTATTTCAGGGACAGCGGACAGGTTGGCGCGTGGCTGTTGAAAACGGATCTTTCGGTATTTTTGGATTTCAAGTGGCATGATATCCCGAACACCGTTTCCGGTTCCGTGGATGCTATTCCGGGGAGTTCTGTCAGGTTGCTGACAGTCCATGCCCATGGCGGGAAGAAGATGATTGGTGCGGCCCGGGACTCCGCCGACACCCGGGGAGAGTCCGGGAGGGGAAGACCGCTGGTTCTGGCGGTGACCGTATTGACTCATCTGGATGGAGCGGAACTCCGAGATCTCGGAATCAGGGATCGGGGCGAAGAAGTCCGGAGATTGGGGACCCTGGCTCTTGAATCCGGAGCAGACGGTCTCGTCATGGCTCCGGGGGATCTGGAGATGGCCCGTCGGGAATGGGGACAAGAGCCGTTTATCGTGACGCCAGGCATCCGGCTTCCCGAAACGACACCTTTACAGAATGACGATCAGGTATTGGCGGAAACCCCCCGGAAGGCGATCGAAAAAGGGGCGGACTTGCTTGTCATCGGGCGCCCGGTGGTGAAAAGCCCGGATCCGGGAAAGGCCTGGAAGCAGTTCATGGAATATTCTTCCGGATAAAATGACGTTTTTAGACCTCACGAACACCCTTTTCCCCCCGGATCCAGAATTTCTGGAATTCTTCCAGGTGGGTCAAGGTGGACATGTCTTTCATCCGGTCGATGAACAGGTGCCCTCTCAGATGGTCGGTTTCATGTTGTAGAACGACAGCAGGAAAATCCTCCCAGTCGAGCGTCACCGTGTTTCCATGGCGATCAAGGGCTTCCAGTTTTACAGCCCGGGAGCGGGTGACTTTTCCGCGCAGATTGTCGACAGACAGGCATCCTTCCCAGCCTGTCCGGGTTTCTTTCGACATGAACTTGAACACAGGGTTGATGAGGACAAGAAGCGGAATCGGCGGAGCGTCCGGGTACCGTTCGTTTTCCATGGATTCGACAACCACGACCTGTTTCGACACATGGACCTGGGGTGCGGCAAGACCTAGCCCGTCACTGTCTCTCATCGTTTCGATCAGGCTGTCCACAAAATCCTGGAAGTCGTCGGTTTCGATCTCTTTCGGGGAAACCGGTTCCGCTATCTTCCTCAGTACCGGATTTCCCATTTTGGCTATTTTCAAGAGGGCCATCAGAACTCCACTCCTTTCTGGGCCAGTATTCCTTTGTCGAAGGGATGTTTGACTGCTTTCATTTCGGTGACCAAATCCGCCCTCTCCACCAACTCCGGGTGGGCATCCCTGCCCGTAAAAACGAGGTGGAGGGCGGGAGGTTTTTTGTCCAGCAGTTCATGGACCTGTTCCATGTCCACATAATGGTAGCGCATGGCCACGTTGATTTCATCCAGGATCACCATGTGATACTTTCCCGAGAGAGCCTCTGAAACTCCATATGAAAACGCTTTCTGGGCCACCTCCCTGTCCCGGACGGGATTTTTGGTGTCCCAGGTGAAACCTTCCCCCATCGGTTTGATTGTCAGTATCCCTTCAAATTTCCTGGCGGCGTCCAGTTCCCCGTAATGCCATGATCCCTTGATAAACTGGACCATCAGGACAGGCATTCCGTAACCGGCGGCCCTGAATGCCATACCGAGGGCAGCCGTCGTTTTCCCTTTTCCGTCGCCGGTATGGACGATGACGAGTCCTTTTTCTGTTGATTCTTTTGTTGTCATGGCAGGGTCTTTCGCTGGAGCTTTTCTCCCGTATGGATATCATATTTTCGGTGATATCCTCGCGGAGTGACCATTTTTCCGGCAAAGATCCGTGTCTGTGAGTTTCCGACCAGGATCGTTGTCAACATACCGATGGGGTGTTCCAGCATGTCCAGAAGATTTGAAATGACAATCGACTCTCCTTCCCGCATGGCACTTTTGACGATTCCTACAGGGGTTTCCGGGGATCTGTGCTGGAGGAATATTTCCCGGGCTTCCTCGATTTGACGGACGCGTTTCGAGGATTTGGGGTTGTACAGCGCCACAACAAAATCCGTTTCCGCCGCCGCACGGAGGCGACGGACGATGATATCCCAGGGTGTCAGGAGGTCCGACAGGCTGATCGAGGCAAAGTCATGCATCAGGGGAGCTCCCAGAACGGAAGCGCAGGCTGATAGAGCCGTCACTCCCGGAATGACTTCGACCGTAATTTCGGAGCCTGTCCATCCCCGATCCGAGAGAACCTCGAACGCGAGACCCGCCATTCCGTAAATGCCGACGTCGCCACTGGAAACAAGCGCCACGGAACGACCCTGGTAAGCCAGATCGACGGCGTGGGAAGCCCGTTCGATTTCTTCCGTCATCCCTGTCTGAATAATCTCTTTTCCGGTGATCAGTGGACGGACAAGATCGATGTAAGTCCTGTAGCCGATGATACATTCCGCTTCCTGGATTGCCTTTTTGGCCCGAAAAGTCAGATGCTCTTCTGCCCCGGGACCAAATCCGACAAGTAGAAGCTTCCCTTTCGGGGACAATGCCCCATTGTGTCCGTTGCTCATGATTAATCCCTCTGAATGTGAATATGTTTTGTCTGGTTCATTAAAATGCACAATGGGCCGAGATGCCCGGTTATTGACCGGATTCTTCCGGATTGGACTGCCATTCAGCGACGGATATCGTCGCGTTCAGGGATTTTTTTTTCGTGACGATCAGGCGAACGCGACCGCCGGGAAATGGCGGATCTTTCCGGAGTGACAACAGAGCCGATGGTTCAGCAACGCCCGGGGTTCCCACATGGGATTCCACCATGGCGGAAGGGTTGGGAGTTGACAGGGAGGAGAGGTCTTCCCGGCTGAAAAAAACAAAAGGCCTTTCGAGGAATTTGGCCAGTTCTCCGAAGGCGGTTTCATCCTGCTTGAGATCGATCGACGCCAATGTCCGGATGGAGGCCGTCGACAGATGATGTTCGGAGAAAGTCTCCAGAAGAAGTGTGCGGATTTCGTCGAAACCGGTTCCGCGGTTGCAGCCCAGGCCGACAGACAGGACTCTTGGCCGAATGATGACATGGACGGGAAGTTCATCGACCTTTTTGTCTGTCCGTGAAGAAATCAGGACGGCTGCGCGAGATAATGGCAAAGGATCAGGCCACTCCTCGAATACCTGAATATGGGGTTTCATGGTCGCCTGGAGGGAGGGCACAGGAATTTTTTCCGGATTGAGTATGAGGACCTTGTCCCCGTCAACGATAGCCGAACTGACCTTCTTCAGAAGATCAAATGGTTCGAGGTCCGCTCCGATTTCCTTGGACATCATGTCGGGGGCGATTGTTCCGGTAACGTCGGTGCCGGTGGTGATGACAGGGATGCATCCGATGATGTCGCTGACATCCCTTGCCAGCTGGTTGGCTCCTCCCAGGTGGCCGGAAAGGAGACTGATGGAGAATTTTCCGGAAACGTCGACGACGACAATGCCCGGATCATGTTTTTTGTCCTGGATCAGAGGGGCGATTGTCCTGACAACAATTCCGAGTGCCATGATCAGAACGATCCCGTCATAGGTCTGGAACAGTTGGGGAAGCAGGTTTTTGACAACCCCGTCAAAGGACTGGATGTCCGGGTCCCCGGGCTCGGTATATCTCTCCGAAACAAAAAGTGTCGCGTTTAGACCTTCCCTGAGCTTTTTGGCCAGGGCCAGGCCAGGCCGGGTAATTGTGACGATCGCGCACTTTTCTCTGGTTATCCCGGGTTGCTGATTCACGGTCTGTCTTTCTTCTGGGCGGATTTCGCGAGGTCGATTGTGACAATCCATACCGGATTCAGTGATTCAATCCGGTGAAGTCCGATAAGGGGTTTGCCTCTTCCGACCTGGATCTGGACGATATCGGGTTCCAGACCGGCTTCCTTCGACCATGAAAGGACTTCTGCCATGTTTTCGAATGTCGCTAGATTCAGGACAATGATTCCGTCAACCGGAAGCGCTTGCCGGGCTCGGTCAAGGAGAGATGACATCTTTCCGCCGGATCCTCCGATAAAAACCCGATGGGCCCTGGCGTTTTCCGGGAGATTTTCAGGAGCCTTGCCGTGGATGGCTGTAAATCTGTCGGACACCTGGAATGTCCGGATATTTTTGACCAGGCAATCGAAGTCTTCTTTATCTTTTTCAATGGCCAACACTTTCAGGTCCGGGACAAGCCTGGCAGCTTCGATACCGACTGAACCCGATCCGGCACCAATGTCCCAGAGGAACTGGCCGGCTTTGAGATGGAGCTTTGATATGGACAGAACCCTGATCTCGGATTTTGTGATCAGCCCCTTTCTGGGAACGGTAAATTCAAATTGTTCGTCCGGTATGCCAATCAGCGGAACATCCATCCAGGTCTCCTTATCGTCGGCGATGGTCATTCAAAATCAAGAATAATGATATTCAGGGGTTCAAAATCCGTCTGTTTGATTGCATCGAAATTTTCAGGTTGAAACTGATGGATACGCTCTCCCTTGATCCCGATATTTTCGACTACGCGGAATCGACCGGGCGTTCTGCCTGTCATCCTGATGAACTCCAGTATCCGAGCGGGTCCTTCCGATCCGGGAGTATACAACGCCAGTCTGTTTTCCTGCTTGAGGAGAGGTATGAGACGTTCGGGATCCCTGCCATGGAAAGAGGCTATCCTGACGTCTTCCCAGGATTCTCCGAGTAGGGAAAAAGCCCGCTGGATTAATGTCGTCGCGGGGTAGAAACGGATTCCGTCGCGGGGAATTCCTGAAACCAGCCGGCTGCCTATACCATAGAACAAAGGGTCCCCGGATGCGAGAACGACAGCGCAATGATTCCTTCCGATGGAAGAACCAGAAAACGCCTTGAGATGTTCGCACAGCTCGTCGATATTACTGCGAATCACAATTTTTTCAAGTTTTTCCGGCAGTGGCCCTGAAAGACTCTCGAGATGGCGGGTTCCGCCCGCCAGGATCCTGCAGGTCTGGAAAAAATGTGAAAATCGCGGATCATTCGTATCCAGGCCTTCCGGTTCCATTCCGATCACATGGATCAGGGGCCTGTCATTTTTCTGCATAACCGATTTTCTTTCCCTGAAAGTCTGTGAGAAGGACGCCAATGGACGGTGGGTGGCCCGGGATTTTGGTCAAATGTCCAAGAATCCGTTGGCAAAGGGCTTCAAAAAATGGGGAAAAAGCTGCTTCGGCAACAATTTCTCCCGCATGCCTCGCCGTGTTGGCTTTCAAAATGGATTCCACGAGGGATTCTGGCGCTCCTGCTTCTCTGGCAACCTCTGAAAGAAATTTGAAATCTACCTGTGAACCGGCGGCGTGGGTTTGTGTCACACCGGTCGCCAGCTTGGAAAATTTTCCCATCAATCCTGCCATGATGATTTTTTTTACATGTCGCTTCCCCGCCTCTTTGATCGAAAATCCTGAAAAATCACCAATCTGAATAAAAGCTTCCTCCGGGAAGTCCGAAAAAATTGCCTGTGCAAATTTTTCGCTCTGTCCTCCTGTCGTCAGGACCAGTGTATCGATTCCGCGCGCAACAGCGACGTCTATCGCCTGGGTAATACTTGCCCGGTATGCTGACGTGCTGAAGGGGACAACAATTCCTTTTGTTCCCAAAATGGAAATTCCATCAAGGATTCCCAGTCTCCCGTTCAGCGTTTGTTTGGCAAGTTCCTCTCCCCGGGGAACCGAAATCGTCACTATAACACCGATTTCCTCCCATCCGGTCTCTTTTTTGAGCCAAGGGAGGGATTGTTCCCGGAAGGTGTTCCATTCCTTTTCCATGAACAGTCTCGGTACCGGGTTGATTGCGGGATCGCCGACGGGCAACCCCAGTCCCGGTTTGGAGATCCATCCGACCCCGGGACCGCGTTGAAACTGGATTCCATTTTTGTTGACGATCCGGACATTGGTGATAATTTCAGCTCCATGGGTGCAGTCAGGGTCATCTCCTCCATCCTTGATGATGGAGACCGTCGCATTCATTCTCTCCTCCGGATTGATCAGGGAGGAGTTCAGGGTAAATTTTGCCTTCCTTCCGATCGGTAAGGTGATTTCGACCATATCCGGTGGATGATTTTCCTTGATGCTTTCCAGACAGGCCTTGACTCCTGCCTGGGCGCATGCGCCGGTAGAAAAACCTGTCCTCAGTTTTTTTTTGTCGTCCTTTTTGTCCAACGGTTCCTCTTGTTTTATCCCGCTGCGAACAGAACAAGAACAAAATCGGGTGCCATTTTTTCGATGGTATCATGATCGTTTTCTGTTCATCCTAAATCCGGCGTATGGGATTGTCCAATGTTTCCCGAATCTTCTTTTCTGAAGAAGGGATGACGGATCGAAAACTTGCCCGACGCCGAAGGATAATACCATTCAGGAAAACTGAACCGTTGGCGAAGCGTTTTTTTAATTTCCCTGTATTCTGGCATCTGTTTGCTTACGAATGACCAGAAATTGACCGAGTGATCGGGGAACTGGATATGCGATAATTCATGGAGAATAATGTAATGGAGGGTTTTTTCGGGAAAACCTGTCAAATACCATGACAAAGAAAGATTTTTTCTTCGGGACATGCTCCCCCACTGGGAACGGGTCGGACGGATAAACACGTTTACGGGTGAGAGCCCGGTGCAGTTTTTCCAGTAGTCGAGGCTGTCCGTGATTTTTTGACAGAACTGCTCAAGGCTCCACCGAATGACCTTTTCTCTGTAAATGGTCTCTGGTTTTTCCGGGGAATGAAGGACAATTTCATTTTTTTCCATTCGATGAACGATTGCCGAACGGGAAGCTTTTTCCCAGCAAACGGAACACAGACCGCCGTTGAACGGGATTCGGTCTTCGGTAAGAAGGCGATTGTCGTGCAATTTTGTGGGATATGTATTTCTTTGAGGATTGTTGTCGATTTCAATCCGTTCTGAGATCCTGTTCAGGATCCAGCGATGATGCTTTTTCAGAATTTTTTTGATATCCGGGTGACTTGTTCCACGTGGAACAGTAAGGGTCGGGGATTTTTTTTCCCATCTGTTCCATTCCAGCCGGTATTGATTGCGTCTGTTTGTCCAGAGGATCTCGACCGACAAGGGTATTTTATCCCCAACGAGTATTTCGACCGAGTCTTCCCTATTTGGATTGGATTCGCGTGTCATCGGGAGAAGTTCTTCAATTTTGATGGTTGATCCGGATGATCGGGAAATTTCTTTACCAGTGCAAACAAGTAGTTCTGAATCATTATGGTTCGATAATGCACCATGGTTGCAAGGTGAAATCCTGTTGACGGGTATTTTAAGATCTGATAGTCTCCCAAGGTTATGGAAAAAGGAGGATTTATGAGTAAGGTTTCGGTCATTTTGAAGGAAGATGTTGAAAAGCTTGGATCAGCGGGTGATCTTGTCCAGGTTTCCCGGGGTTACGCGCGAAACTTTCTGTTTCCTCGTAAAAAAGGGATCGAAGCAGACAGCCAAAATATCGCCTTGGTCGAACTTCACAAAAAGCAGGCGCGTGAACGGGCTGAACGGCATAAGCGGGAAATGGAAGAACTGTCGGGCAGGATTAGTTCGATGGAGCTGACGATCCCCGTAAAGGTAGGCGCTGGCGAGAAGCTGTTCGGATCGGTGACAGCCCATGATATTTCAGAGGCATTTGGCAGGTCCGGAATTGCGATCGATCGCAAGCAGGTTCACATTGAAGGTCCGATCAGGGAACTGGGAACTTTTGATATAGAAGTCCGTCTTGCTGCAGGCGTGCGGTGTTCGGCCAAGATTCTTGTCGTTTCTGAATAACCCGGGATCCTCCGCGCAACTCCAGCAACGGTCAATGTTTCCCGGGTTTTCTGTCGGGGCTTTCAACTTTTTTTGTTAAAAACATACATGGAGTTTCGATGTCGATTACCTTTAAGCCAAGCAATCTCAGACGTAAACGTACCCATGGTTTTTTGAAAAGAATGTCCACACCGCAAGGAAGGGCTGTTATAAAACGACGAAGGGCAAAAGGCCGTCATCGGCTGACAGTGTGATAGGTCCGGATATTATCGTTGAAATGGGATCCTCTCAAAAGAGGGCAGATTCAGGATATTATCGACAATCCAGCCCGGAAGATTTCCTTGCCGGTGTGTGTGATTTTCTATAAGCCGTCAACTGATGTGAAAATTTCTTTTCTTGTCGGGCGCAAGCTTGGAAAAGCGCACGACCGGAATAAAATTCGCCGGCGTCTTAAAGAGGCCGTTCGCCTTTTGGGTGAACCGGGTCCTGGTCTCTGGATTGTGATGGGACGCCTTCCGGCGCTCCATGCGGGATTTGATCAACTGAAGAGATATGTTCATGAAGGATTTATAAAGGCCAGGGCGTGGGAAATCCGGTCGCCTCATTAGTCAGGTCATACCAGCGGTGGATCTCTCCATTCCTGCCCCCATCCTGCAGATTTACCCCCACCTGCTCTGAGTATGTCCGGATATCCTTTCTGAATTATCCTGTTCATCAAGCCTTTTTCAGATCGGTCAAACGGATATTGAAGTGTCACCCTTTTCACCCCGGTGGCTTTGATCCACCCTGACTGTTTTAATTGTCCATCCCCAAATCCGGAAAGGTTATTGAGGTTATGTGGAAGCGTCTCCTTCCGATTGCCCTTATTGTGATATCTTTCAACTTGGTACTTTATTATTTCTGGGGTCCTCAGGCTCGTCAGAAACCGGTTGAATCACCCAAGCAGGTTATTTCCGCCTTGTCGCTTCCCATGGTCAATGACACCTATGACCAGACGTTGGAGATCAGCAACAAGGACATCAGGTGGTCTGTGTCTACCCGCTCGGGTCAGATATGGAAGTGGACACTGCTCGATTATCATCATTCGTCGAATCATTCGCATCTTACTCTCCTTGATACCCAAAAAGGCTATGCCGGCATGGGCCTTTTTTCGCGCGAGGGAGGGACGCTTGTTCCCCTTGTTCCATCCAGGATACTCTGGAATGGAGCATCGATACGCCCAGGGAGCGCTTCTGTTGAGCCTCCAGGGGGCGTTTTGGAAGAATTCTTCCATTATGCCGGAAAAGACCTGGTCCTTCGATATCACTTTGATCCTGCAGGTTTTGTTGTTTCTTCCCGCCTGGAAAATCCGTCCCATTTGAATGTCGTATTCGGTTCGGGACTGAATTTTGGGATGTCTGGCGTTACCCAAACATACGGAACTGAATTTCAGGGTCCTATTTATGAATCAACCGGTAAATTCCAGGAAATGAAGAAAGACGGATCCCTGTTTTTTGAATCATCGGTGAAATGGGTCGGGAATGAAGACAAGTATTTTATCGGGTATGTTTCTCCCCAGTCACCCGGCATTTCGGTTGAAATCAAGAAAAATGGGAGCTCGAGCTGGTTTCAGATAATCTCCAAGAATGGAATGGATTTTCGCATTGTCGGAGAGCCCAAACGATACAGCTTGTTGAAAGAGCAGGATTCAGGACTGATTGATACGATCGATTTCGGCTGGTTTATGTTTGGCCGGATTTTGCTGATCAGCTTTCTGGCAAAGCCTATTTTTCTTCTCATGTCCTACCTGTTCGGTATCGTCCATAACTACGGACTGGCGATCATCCTGGTGACAATACTGATCAAGATTATTTTTTCTCCTCTGGCATACATGAGCTATAAAAGCATTCATGAGATGCAGACTCTCCAGCCGGAAATCAAAAAGCTCCAGGCTAAATTCAAGGATGACAAGGCGGCATTAAACCAGGCCTTGATGGAGTTGTACAAGGAAAGACGTGTGAATCCCTTGGGGGGTTGTCTTCCGATGCTTGTACAGATTCCTGTTTTTGTCGCACTTTATAATATTCTGAACAATACCGTTGAATTGAGACAAGCGCCGTTTATTTTCTGGATCCATGATTTGTCGCTGAAAGATCCCTTCTATGTTCTCCCGATCATCATGGGGATCACGATGATCCTTCAATACAAGCTGAACCCGACTTCACCCGATCCTGTACAGCAGAAAGTCATGATGTTCGTTCCTGTCGTCATGACTTTCTTTTTCCTGAATTTCCCGGCCGGACTCGTTCTCTATTGGCTTGTCAATAATGTCCTGACGATCGGGCAGCAATACCTCACGGTGAATTATCTTTTGAAATCGCGCAAGGCCTGAGCCGGGGGGTCAGGATGGACCCGATTGTTTCTGCGGCGACCCGTTTGATCAGTCAGCCAGTCGGCATCGTCCGTCTGTCAGGGGATCGGCTTTTTCCGAAATTTTCTCCATTGATCGTACCAGACATTTTGGATCCGGAACACCGGAAAATTTACCGGATTCGGGTCCGCGACGAATCCGGTTATATTATTGACGATGGTATTCTCCTGTTTTTTCGGGCTCCGGAAAGCCTGACAGGGGAGGATGTTGCCGAACTGCAAATCCACGGAAATCCCCATAGCCTGAGAAAGATTATCTCCCACGCCATTCAATTGGGAGCTCGCCAAGCCCTCCCGGGAGAATTTCTTTATCGGGCATATCTTCACCAGAAGATTTCCCTCCTCAAGGCCGAATCTCTCAATCGCCTGATCCAGGCCCCCTCTTTTGAAGAATACCGGATACATTATCGCGATTATGCCGGAGAGGTCGAATCTCCCCTGGAAACGATCCGACAAAAATGGATGGATTTGATTGCCCGATTTTATGTCATTCTTGATCATGTGGATGATGAAGTCGGTTCATATCCCGGTGCCGCTGAAATCTCTCTTTTGATAGATTCCCTTATGATCAACATCCGTCATTTTCGAAAAACGTTTTTGGCTTCGAAAAAACGGTGGAGGGGTTTTTCTGTCCTGATAACCGGGCCTGTCAACTCCGGCAAATCCTCTCTTTTTAATAAATTGCTCGGAGACAATCGCGCGATTGTTTCGGATATTCCTGGTACCACCAGGGATCTTCTGGAAGGTCGTATTTCATCGGATCATGGAGACATTGTCCTCCTCGATTCCGCCGGGATACGAAAAACAGGTGATCAGATCGAACAGATGGGGATTAAAAGAGCCGTGGAAGAATCCAGAACCGTTTCTTTGCTCGTCTGGGTCAATTCTCCGGACAATGCCGAGCCGCCGGATTTGTTGTTCAAATCCGGCGCCAGGGTTCCTGTCGTTCGCATCTGGAATAAATGTGATCTGGAAAAAGACTTAACAGGGACAGCTCAATTCGAGGTTTCCGCCAAAACGCGGAAAGGTCTGGGCCGATTATACCGATTTCTCGAAGAGAGAGCCCAGGATTATTATTCTGAAACTTCTCTGGGTCATGATGATTCTGAATCCGTCCTTTCGAGCCAGTCACAATATCAGTTCCTGGGAAGGCTTTCCCGACAACTGTCCAAAACAAAATCTTCTATTGGCCAGATACCCTGGGAAGTTTTATTACATGATCTTGAGCAGTATAATCCAGAGATGGAACTGGCCAGCGGGATGGTGACACACCAGATGGTTTACGATCGGGTGTTTCAGAATTTTTGTATCGGAAAATAACGAAAGGGCGAGAAAAACTTGAATCATTGGGATGTTCTCGTAGTGGGTGGTGGCCACGCCGGGATAGAAGCAGCCTCGGCCTCGGCCCGAATGGGTTTGAAAACCATGCTGGTCACCCTGCACCTTGACCTGGTCGGACAAATGTCCTGCAACCCTTCCATCGGTGGGATTGGCAAAGGGCACATCGTCTCCGAAATAGAAGCAATGGGTGGAACGATGCCCAAACTCGCCGACCGGTCAGGCCTCCAGTTCAAGATGCTCAATACCCGGAAAGGATATGCCGTGCAAGCTCTCCGGGTTCAATGTGACAGGTACAGGTATCGTCAGGAATCCCGCCGTTTTCTGGAAATGTATCCGAATCTTTTCTTTCGGCAAGGAGAAGTGGTGGGGTGGAAAATCAGGGGTCAACGGGTACTTTCGCTCGTTTTACATGATGACACCGAACTGGAAGCGACGACATTTGTTATTACGACGGGGACCTTTTTATCCGGCAAGCTTCATGTCGGGTCGAATCACTCGGAGGGGGGGCGGGGGGGGGAGAAAAATGCCTCTTCTCTTTCTTCACGCCTGAAGGGGGAACTGGGCCTTTCCCTGGGGAGACTGAAAACAGGCACACCGCCACGACTTTCGGGGAAAACGATCGATTTTTCGAAAATGGAGATTCAGCCGGGCGACAACCCCCCGGTTTACTTTTCACACGATCCTTCCTTGCATCACCTTTTTTTTCCGGGGGAACAGGTTCCCTGCTATCTAACCTCCACGACATCCCGGACTGCCGATATCATCAGATCCAACCTCTCACGCTCTCCCCTATATTCCGGGAAAATTTCCGGAATTGGTCCGCGTTATTGCCCTTCGATCGAAGACAAGATAGTCAAGTTTCCACAACGGGAGTCGCACCATGTCTTTATCGAACCGGAAGGATTAGAGGTTGACGAATATTATCCGAATGGTATTTCAACCAGTCTTCCGGTCGATGTCCAGGAAGAAATCGTCCGTTCGATTCCCGGTCTGGAGGATGCTCAGATTACCCGTCCCGGGTATGCGGTAGAATATGACTTCGTGTTTCCCGATCAGTTGGATTTTTCTTTGAAAATCCGTCACCTGGATAATGTTTTTCTGGCCGGTCAGATTAATGGAACGACCGGATACGAAGAGGCGGCGGGGCAGGGATTGGTAGCTGGAATCAACGCAGCTCTGCTCGCAAAAGAAGAACCATTTTGGATTCCCGACCGGTCCATTTCTTACATCGGAGTCATGGTTAATGATCTGGTGATTCAGGGTGTAGACGAGCCTTACAGGATGTTTACTTCCCGCGCCGAGAACAGGCTTTTGATCCGTCATCATAATGCAGATGACCGAATGACTCCGTTGGGTCGAACGCTTGGGACTGTACCTGACGGACAGTGGGAAAAGTTTGAAAGGAAAAGGGATTCGTTCAAAAAATTAAGGGAACTCCTTTCCACTCAACGGAAGGAAGGGGTCAGTCTCATCCAGCTTCTGAAGCGTCCGGAGGTTCGGCTGGAACAATTTTCCGGAATTCTTCTGCCTCACGTTTTTTCTGATTGGCCCGAATCCTGGTTGATCGGGTTTGAATCAGAAGTCAAGTATGAGGGATACATCCGGATTTCAGAAAAAAAAGAAATAGATCTAAAAGATGAAGACTATGAGATTCCCTCTCATTTTTTTGAATATCCTCCTCCGGGTCTATCCCGGGAAATTTTTTCACGATTGTGCAAGGCTGAGCCTAAAACCTTTCGTGAAGCTTGTGCCCTCAAGGGAATGACGCCTGGTGCCATTGAATCATTGAGGACGAACCTCAGGCAGTTAAAAAAAGCGAATTATCATTGACAAGGAATTTGCCTGATATCCATGGGGAGCTGGGTCGGGTTCTCCCCGAACACAAGTCGGGTCTCATCTCCGTTTATGTCGATATCCTGGAGGAGTGGAACCGTTCTATCAGACTGACAGGGTTTCATAACCGAAATGAGATTTATCGACATCTGGTTTGCGAACCCGTTCTTGCAGGATTTTTTTTTGATGTCTTTTCGGCCTCCGGACCTCTGGTTGATTTTGGCTCCGGAAACGGGTCTCCGGGAATCATCTTCTCTATCATGAATCCGGATCGTCCGGTTTATCTTGTCGAAAGAAAGTTAAAGAAAAGGTCCTTTCTGTCCTACCTGATTGCCCGTCTTCATCTTGAACACGTTATTGTTCTCGATACTCTTGAAAACACACTCGCGCTTTTGACCGATGCTACTGTCATGGAAATCTGGATGAAAGCCATCTCGTTGAGCTCCCTTGCCGAAGCCCTTCCTGTCGGCTGGACCGTCCCCTGTGATATCAGAATCCGGAAATTTGGTGAAGCCGATCCTTTTTTTTATTGCCAAAATATCATAAAAAATGTGATAAATTCGGAGAACTACAACATGCTTCCGGCTTTTTCCTTCACCGTCTCCGAATGTATGTTGTCTGCGAACAAGGATCGAATTGTTCCACGTGGAACAATTCGATGACAAAGGAGGGGGATCTTGGCGAGAATTGTCGCAGTGGCAAATCAAAAAGGCGGGGTTGGAAAAACAACAACGACAATCAACCTTGCGGCATCAATGGCAGTAGAGGAGAAAAATGTTCTGGTGATCGATCTCGATCCGCAGGCAAACTCTACGAGCGGGATGGGGGTCTCGTTATCAAAATCATCTCCGAGCGCTTACGATTTTCTGATAGGGAAAAAAAAACCGGAAGAAATCGTTGTTGAAACCTACCTCAAATACCTGTCGGTCATGCCAGGTTCCTTGAATATGGCAGGGTTCGAATCAGAAGCGGCATCCGTAAAAGGCTCTCAGGAGCTACTTCAGCAAAATCTGGACGAACCGTTTTTTGACCAGTTCCAGTACGTCTTTCTGGACTGTCCGCCCTCTTTGGGATATATCACGCTGAATGCCCTCGTCAGCGCTACTTCCGTGCTGATACCAGTCCAGTGCGAATTTTTCGCACTGGAAGGCCTTTCCCACCTTCTCAAGACGATTGAAAGAGTGAGGAAACAGTGGAATCCCGACCTTGAGGTGGAAGGAATACTGCCAACCATGTATGACAAAAGAAACAAGCTCTCCAATCAGGTACTGGATGAGTTAAGGAAACATTTTCCGGAACTGGTGTTTAAGAGTGTCATTCCAAGGAATGTGACGCTGGGAGAGGCTCCCAGTTATGGAAAGCCGGTATTGTTGCACGACGCGCTTTCACGAGGGGCACAGTCCTATCTTCATCTCGCACGGGAGATCCTTGCATATGGCTAAACATGGTCTGGGAAGAGGTCTTGATTCATTATTCGAGTCTGAAGGTCCGGAAAAAAAAGACGATGTTTATTTGATTCCGTGCGATTCTGTTCTGACGAACCCTTATCAGCCCAGAAAAACGTTCAGGGAGGAAGATGTTCAGGAAATGGCCCAGTCCCTGGAAAATCACGGTTTGCTTCAACCCATTGTGGTGAGCCGGAAAGGAAAAGATGCCAGTGACAAAACAACGTATATTCTGATTTCAGGGGAAAGACGTCTTCGGGCTGCGAAATTGTTGGGTTGGGAATCCATTCCTGCGATTGAACGTCCCGTAACCGACAGGGAACTTCTGGAATTGGCATTGGTGGAAAACCTTCAGAGAGCCGACCTGAACCCCATTGAGATTGCCGAAGGATTTAACAGGTTGATCGAAGAATTTCAATGGACACAGGAAGAGCTGGCCAAAAATCTGGGAATGAAAAGGTCCACGGTTGCCAACTTCCTGCGCATTCTGACGTTGTCCCCTGAAACAATCCAGAAAATAGAATCGGGATCTATCAGTCTGGGACATGCGAAAGTTCTTTTGGGAATCAGAAATCCTGAAGAAATGAAGGATCTGGAGGAGGAGATTGTCAGGAAAAAATTATCGGTCCGGGATCTCGAAAATCTTGTGTCCAGAAAATCCCGTAAGCAGGAGATTCCCCGTTGGGCGGAAAAAGGGAAGGAAATGCTATCCGAGGTATTTTCGGCTCCGGTCAGCCTGGTAAGGACTGGTAAAAAGATCCGTTTTGCTTTTGTCGTTGAAAAAGAAGAGGACCTGGCGAAATTTTTCAGACGGCTTCATGATTATGTTGGGACCAAAGAAATAAACTCAGGAGGAAATGAATGAAACCAGCATATTCCGATGCGCGGCAAAATAATATTATCGCTTTCTTGGGAAAAGAAACCTTTTTTAAAGGGTATCTTCATTTTGAGGGAACAGTTCGAATCGATGGAAAACTTGAAGGGGAAATCGAATCGAAAGACGTTCTGATTATAGGTGAAGGAGCGAATATCAAGGGAGATATCAAAGTCCAGAAGGTCATTTGCGGTGGAAATGTCACAGGGACAATCGAATCTTCGGAGGCGGTCCAGCTTGTCAAACCATCAAATGTCCACGCCGATATCAAGACGCCTGTACTGAGCATCGAAGAAGGTGTGATTTTCAACGGGAATTGCAGGATGGAAACAGGATTTTCTGTGGCAGAGGGAAATCCGGAGAACGAGGGGTCCAAAACAAAATGAGGCCGAAGGTTCTTGTCGGAATGAGTGGCGGGATTGATTCTGCTGTTGCAGCAGTCATCCTGAAGGAGTCAGGCTTTGATGTTCACGGAGCGATTGTCGAAATCTGGCAAGACAATTCCACTCCGGATGACAGGAAAAACATTGGAAGACCATGGTATGAAAGATCTTGCTGCCACCTCCCGATGGTGGAATATTTATGTGAAGAACTGCGGCTGCCTTTTATAACAATCGATCGAAAACATGCGTTCCAGGAAAAAGTTGTCGATGGTTTTAAAGAAGGTTACCGGAAAGGGATTACTCCTAACCCCTGCACAACCTGCAATGCCGAAATCAAGCTGAACACATTGCTTCACTGGGCCGCAGAAAACGGATTCCATTTTGTCGCCACCGGACATTACGTCCGGAAACAGTATTCCGTCAGGGACAGGATTTGGGGAATCGCCAGAGCGAAGGACCATAAAAAAGATCAGTCCTATTTCCTGTCCAGAGTCCAAGGGAATTCATTATCCAGGATCATTTTCCCTCTTGGAAACTGGACAAAGGAAACAGTCAGGGCATTTGGGCGGCAAAAGGGGTTGCCGGTAGAAGAGATGGTCGAAAACATGGAAGCCTGTTTTTTGTCGGCAAAAAATGTGACCGAATTTCTTCGAAAGGAAGAGTGGGGAATCAAAAGTGAACGCTGGGCTGTTGTCGACTCTAGGGGGATAACCCTGGGATCGATCGCAACAGGTGTAGGCCTTACCCGGGGACAACGCAGGGGTGTTGGTATCCCGAATGTGGAAAGGATGTATGTCAAACGTGTTGATATGGAAAAAAAAACCGTAGTGATGGGGAATAAACGGGAAATCATGAGTCAATCGTTTCAGATATGTGATCCGATGGGACCCATGTTTGAAAGAACGTTGACCGCAAAAAAATATGTCCGATTCCGGTCGACGATGGAAGGAATTCCCTGCAAAGAAAAAGAAGAAAATCAGTTGCAATTTGATCTCTTTGGAGAAAGTGATGGAGTGACTCCCGGGCAAATTGCGGTTTTTTATGATGAAGACGAAATGGTCATCGGTTCGGGTGTTATCGAAAGGGATTGGTCGGTTGAAGATTACGTTTGTTGATGTTGAAACAACAGGTCTCTTGAGAGATACAAGGGCTCGAATTGTCGAATTGGCTTTCAGTACCTGGGAGGAGGGAAAACAGATCCGGAAGTATTCCACTTTGGTCCGGGGAGCCGAGGATATCCCTTTAAATATCACTCGGATTAACGGAATTACTCTGGAAATGTTAAAAGATTCTCCGACGTTTGAAGAATTCTGGAAGGAAAACAGAGAATATTTTCAGGGGGCAATCCTGGTCGCGCACAATCTCGCATTTGATGCGGGAATGATCAACCGGGAACTCGTCTTGTCGGAGAGGGTTCCTCTAGGTAACAGAGGAATTGATACGTTGCCGCTGTCAAGAAAGATGCTGCCGGAATTGCCAAGCTATCGTCTGGGTGAAATCGCAAGACATATGGGAATTGTGAATGAAAATCCCCACAGGGCCCTCGGAGATTTGGAGACTCTGGAAAAGATCATGCTAAAGCTTCTTGAAAGAGGGCCAGGCAGCTTTGACGAAGGCATAATGGGACTGTTCTGCCTCTGGGGGGGATATCCTTCCCATCGATATTTCAAGGATGTGGTTCAGTTTTCGATCCGGAAAAATAAAAGTCTGCTCGTATATACCGCTCCCGAAAACGGTCTCAGGGAAAAAGTCCCAGTTTCGATCAGGCCAACGGGGATAACCGCTTCCAGTGTTGTGGGGAACCATTTTGACAGAGAAACCGAAATCCTTTTTGACTCCATGATTGAGGTCTCTGTTGATGGGTATGAGGCGGGACATAAAGATTTCTGAAGAAGACCGTTCCTCCGGATGAAATGAATAAAGTTCCTTTCAAAATCAAAAAAGAATCCAGAAAAAGTAGGTGTTGGATTACCATTTCGACCATATATTTTGCAAAGAACATCGTTAGAAAAAACCGGGAATAAAATCACTAAATCAATAAGATCAAATAATTTGCAATTGAATTTTGTTAATGAGAGAATGCAAACTCCTGCAAGATACCTGTTATAAAGGGAAGGCGTGTTTGGTCAGTGCGTGCCCAACAATCCTGGCAGGAGCATTGGACTCAAGGATTGGGTGTTTTGGGTGATGGACTCTTTTCGGGATAATACGCCAATCTTTTCTGACAAGAAGAGATCGGGTTGCCCCGGACAATGTCCTTAAATCCCAAGGTATCCCTAAAAAACTGAACGTATGGGGTCGGAAAGGCGGGACAATCACATTGCCTGCGCCGTTCAGACAATAGGAGGTGCTTTGTTCGAATATAGGGCGAAAAACCTTCCAAGACCGCCGGAACAATTGATCCGGATCCTGGGTTTGCCATATAAAGCAACTTTACGTATTGAAGAAGCATTGACACATCGTTCGGCCTCCCACGAGAGGGGTAAAAAGACACCGATTCCGAATTATGAGCGTCTGGAGTTCCTTGGCGACCGGGTCATCGGTCTGATCGTCAGCGAATATCTTCTCAACACTTGGCCAACGGCTTCGGAGGGTGACATCGGCCAGATCTTTTCCGGAATTGTCAGTACCCAGACTCTTGCAGGAATTGCTCGCAGAATGGACCTTGGCGCCTATATGATTTTGGGTAAGGGGAGCCATTCATCCGGAGATCGTGAGAATTCCTCCCTGCTCGCCGATACTTTTGAATCTCTGGCAGCCGCCATCTATCTCGAATATGGACTGGAAACAACAAGACAGGTTTTAATTCCCTGGTTCACCCAACCCTTGTTTGAAATGGTCGAGAAAATTGAAAGTCTGAGAGAGACCAGGGATGTTCCGCTTCCCGTTAACAATGACCATGGATCCGAGGCCCCTCGCCCCGTGATGAGCCGGACCGGCAGCCTCAATTATAAACTGCTTCTACAGAAATGGTGCCAGTCGAAGGCGGGGGAACTTCCTTCCTATCAGGTGATGGAGGAAATAGGACCTGCCCATCAGCGACGTTTTAGACTGGGTGTGTTTGTCAAAGGGAAATTGTTGGGAGAATCTGAAGGGACAACAAAAAGAGGTGCATCCGTCCATGCGGCAAAGAACGCATGGGAAAAGATTCAAACAGGGTGGAATCCGCTGGAAGGGGAAAAGACTGAAATGCCCATAGAGGTTCAGTCATCTATCGACCTCCCGGAGAATAGCAGGGAAGAAGTTCTCCCGGGTCCACTGGAAAAAAGCGAGATAATTGAACAGGAAGCAATTGGAGTGGATGAAAGACTGAATAACAAATCTGACTTGGAGCAGAACAATCAGGAGCAATCCCTGAAACATGAAGAAACATCATCGGAAACATATGTCATCGAAGAGATGAATGGGGGATAAGGGATCATTCTTACCCCCATTCAATGACAAAGGCAAAAAACGAGAGAACGTTTCCTAAAAATGTCCGATCGGAACATGGTTGGCCACGGCGTACATTTTTCCAAAGATAACGACAAGTGCCACCAGAGTCCCGATAACCATGGAAAATGTGACCAATGCCTGGGCATTCCCCGAATCAGAAGGATGTTTCATGGCAGTGCCTCCGTCAATATACAATAGTATGTGCGTCTCCGTTGAAGTCATTGTTTCAAAAAAGTTACGGAGCGAGTGAAACATAGCACCCGCATAAATGAATGTCAATTGAACTGAAACCTAAACATCAAAGAAGTCAGGAGCCCGCTCAAAATGGAAACAGAGGTACTCGACTGCTCTGGGTTGGCTTGCCCGATGCCTGTGTTAAAAACCAGGAAAGCGATTGACCAGTTGAAGGTTGGGGACATATTGCTGATGATTTCCACGGACCCTGGTTCCAAACCCGATATGGAGGCGTGGACAAAAAAAACCGGTCATTTATTGATGGATGTCAAAAAGGAAGAAGAAAAATTCAAGTTCTGGATTAAAAAGGAACATGGATAGGGAGACTGTATGGTCTCCCTGAATCCGACGGGAACTTACCTGGGAAAAGGAAGCGAAAAAGGAGATGCAGGTCGTCCGAGTGCAGGAATTGAAACTGTCAGATCGGCAGAACCCATTTCAGTTTGACAGCCCAATCGCTGATCCTCCCCCAGCATCATGGCTTTGGCAAGGAAAGACTCTTTGGAATTTCTGGGCTTAAGTGATTCTGCACCTTCCTTGACGACAATTGTGCAAGTCCCGCAAGCCGCATTTCCACCGCAAATAAAACCGAAATTGACGCCCTGAAGACTGGCACCCATTAATATAGGAATACCCGGCTCCAAGTCCAGTTCTTTATCCAATTCTATAATCTTGAGTTTAGGCATTGTCGTCCTTTCAAGGGGTTTCCCGCTCAATATTTATTGTTATGATGATTGTAAAAACAGTTAAGCCTTACGTCAATCCAACCGCTCAAAAAGCGGCTTTCGAATGTGCGAGGGACTGTAAACATCAACCGGGTAGACACAGCTCAGGAGAGTCAATCCGGATAGAAAAAAACTGGAACGGAAAAAGCCTCAAGGATTATACTGAATGAGGGGAGGAATAAGGATGATAGAGATGTTTGTCCGGGAAATATTTTTTGATGGCTCAACAAAGTCCTATATACTGATTTTGCAGGATGAGGAAAAAACCAGTACACTTCCCATCTGGATCGGACCTTTCGAGGCGCAGGCTATTTCGATGGGAAAGGCAGGTACGCCTCCCGAACGGCCCCAGACACATGATTTGTTTTTGTCTCTTCTAAACCACCTGAAAATCAGAATACTTTCAGCTGTGGTTTCGAAAGTGGAAGAAGGGACCTTTTTCTCCACTCTGCATTTATTGTCGGAATCCTCCGAATTTTCGATAGATGCGAGACCAAGTGACGCGGTAGCAATTGCCGTTCGGGCTCAAGTCCCCATTTATGTCAAAGAGGAGGTTCTCCATCAGATTCCGGATCACCCCGATTTTAAACAGCTCCTGGACAGCCCGGAAGAATCGGATCCACCTGAATAACAGGTTTGTTTTTGCCTTGTTCTTCTCCATCCTGTTGCCCCTGGAAACATCATGCATGCAGCAATCTTCCGTCAAGACAATCAACGACCTCTCAACGACAACATTCGTCGATCATCTTGTCTCAGCTGATGAGCTGAAAAAAGGCGGGTTGGCCATTCTCCCGACCAGACTAAACATGAATGCCGGGAAAAAACCGGAGGTCCGGATCGTTGAAAACCTTTTGAATAAGGAAATCCGGAGCCGATTCCCCGGAATTCACATCGTCGACTACCAAATGATCAATCATTATTCGCCAAAATCCCTTCGTAAAAAATGGATTGACACCCTGGTCTCCCACTCATCGCCTCATTCAATCAGGGGATCGGAGACAGTTCAGGCCTTGTCACTGAAAATGGGAGTACGCTATCTTCTCCAGTCCGACATCAGGATTGCGGATATTGAAGGCGGAGCGGAACACGTCCGAATATTCGGAAGACTCTGGGATGCAAAAACAAGGGAGATTATCTGGAGCGGATATGGAGAAGCACGGGGATATGTTTATCTTTTTTTTCCAGCAGTGCCGGCTTCATTTGAAAAAGCAGCATACAGGGCTGTGAAAGGAATGGTCTTGCGACTGCCTTTCAAAAAAGTGAAGCGAGACAGATAGGTACCGGTCTCCCTTCTAAACGGGTACCGGTACCGGCAATCCCAACCAAGCGGGAACGCCTGGAGCGGATTCAAGCGGTACAAGAAGATCCTTTTCCAGCAAAAAAGACAAAAAACGTGTATGAAAGGCATGTCCTCCCCGGGAAACTGAAAAGCGTCCGACCAGAGGTCTGTCCAACAGCCTGATATCTCCAAGAAAATCCAGAATTTTGTGTCTGACAAACTCGTCCTGATAGGTTTGGATTTCCGGGTTGATCACCCCTTCGTTTCCGATCACAATGGCGTTTTCCAGTGAACCCCCCCGGGCGAGTCCCATTGATTGCATTTTCTCAATATCCTGGAGAAAACAGAAGGTTTTGGCATGGGCTATATCCGATTCGAATTCCCCCTTGCTCAGGGAAAAATTCAAGGACTGCCGAAGCTGGGACCCGAAAGATATCTGGTAATTGACGGAAAGGTCCTGGGCCGGTTGAATGCTGATAAACTTGTCCCCTTCCCCGAATTCCACCAGCTTCGATACCGTGTAAAATGACTGCCGTGTGGGCTGTTCCTGAACTCCCGACTTCCTGAATGCCTGGAGGTAGGCGATCGAACTTCCATCTAGTATGGGGAGTTCGGGACCATCTATCTCGATTGTGAGATTGTCCAGATAAAATCCGTTGATGGCCGACATGAGATGTTCGACCGTTTGAACGGAAATTCCTTCTTTTTCCAATGTTGTGGAAAGAACGGATTTCTCAATAGAAACGTATCGAACCTGTGCCGGAATGCGATGGTTTTCCTGATCAGTCCGGACAAAAGAGATCCCTGAATCGGGAGAGGCAGGCAAAATCCTCAAATGAACATTTTTCCCGCTATGAAGGGCAATCCCGTCAAGGCAAACTGGTTTTCGGAGAGTCCTCTGATAACGCATTGCCGGCTCCTTAGTATGAAAGAGTTCCTGTCCTCCTCTCCATGAGCATGATTCATGCCAGGAAAATAAAGATTGAATGATTTATTAATTTATCATTATTTTATAAATACTAAATTAAAAATTAAAATCCAGGAAAAATAAAGTCACTCCCGGAGTGTTGCAATAAACGGACAGGGTGTTGTAATCAGTCCACCATTTTGTTTCGTTGGGAGAAGCATCCAGAAGTCTAAGGGATATCGGCCGGTGGCTTCGTAAACATGGTGAGAATAGGTATCGCCCCCACAAAAGAAAAAAAGGCAATGAAGATGATCAGGAGGCTGATGAAAACCCATGAAGGAATCTTGAAATCATCCCGGTTCTGCCATTGTTTTCGAATCACGAAAACAAAAAATGTCGCAAAAAAAAGGAGCGCGACAAGAGCAGCCCCTTTCATCAGGGGATCCGGAACTGAGTAGAGGATCCAGGAAATCAGGATCAGGATCAGGACCGGGATAAAGATTTTCAGGAAAAGCCGTTTTTCGAGTGGTTTCATGAAGCCTCCTGAGAACCAGACAATAGACTGGTCTACAGAAATTTTTTTAAAAATTATCCCAGGGATCGTCTTAAAAGGGCCGCATCATAAAGGTAAGGGGAAATATCCTTTTCCTCCTGTGTCAGAAAATAAATACTGGAAACAATGTTTCTGTGGAGATAATGTTCTGTTGTAACAGGCCCCAGCTCAAGTTTGAAATATTTTTCTGCGATGATGATATCCTCCAGAACCCGTTCCCATGCCGGGTTACCTGAGGCCAGAAACCTCAGGTTCTCTCGGTTGAGGAAGTGACCGGCGTGTCTCAGGTCTTCCTTGAGATGGCGGCAGAACATAAAGAGAGCATCTTCAAGATTTTCCTTGATTGCGGCTTCGATTCCCCTGCCGATTCCGATGAGTTCCGGTGGAACGCCCAGTGAATATAATGCGCCGGTGAAGCTGATCGCACGTGGAAGACGTTTTTGTCCGATACCTCTGGAGTATCCAAACAGTCCAATATGCAGTTTCCGCTCGCGTCTGGGAGGAATATGTGCTGAAATCTGGTTGATCGTATCGGCTATTTCTTCGACAGTTTCCTGATAAATAGCAGACAAGATATTTGCCAGTTTTTCACCCATCGCTATTTCTTCTTCAGAATATGACAGGGGTTTTGTAAACGGAAGCGCCCTGTTCAGGGAGTGGATCGATTCTTTTACACTCTCGATCGGATAATCATACCGGTAAGCGGACTGGAGGGTGACCGTCCTGACACCGGGGTATTCATCAAGGAATTGTGAGATCGTAAAAGGGTTGAGACCTCCCCGAAAGGGCAGTGAACCCACACCCATGATAGGAAAAATCGCTATCCCTGACTCCTGGCCAAATTTGTAATATTCGGAAAGTGCCATTTTTGCAGCGATGGTCGCCGGGATAAAGCCCGCGTTCAGGGCCGGATCCGAGCGGGCAATAAAAGGTCTGATATATGGGGGCTTGGTGCCGAATTCTTTTTGGTGAAGGTCGGCGTATTCCATCAGGATATTGTGGGATGCAGCCAGTTGCGGGACGCCCTCGATCAGGGGAATCACCTGCAAATACGATGGATCGCTATACTCCATTGTTTCATCGAATACCTGACTTTTGAGTTTGGCAATTTTCCGAAAGGTGGTTTTGAGGTAGATCATTTTTTGGGCTTCATCTGTCATGGGAAGGATCACCTCGAAGACCGGCGGAGAATTCAGGCCCAGATCCCTCGAAAGCTCTTCGAACGTCAGGATTCCGATGTAGGCCCTGGCAATACGGTATTCTTTTTCATACCAGATGTTGGGTAGGCGAAAGGTCAGAAAAACGTCTTTCCCCAGCTGGTTTTCTGAAAAATAGGAGTGATAAAGGGAGAACAGCTTGTCGACGACGCCTTCGTCGACATATTTGCCTTCCCAGTCCCACATGTACTCCTGGCAACCCATGTCCGTGTATGTCCGATAACACTCTTCAATTTCATCCAGCGTGCTGATGAACGGATCGTTATTGGTCTTCCAGTATGGAGCCCTTGCGTTGTCAGGATGCTGGGTAGCCATTGTTGTCGGTATTTTCCGGTCAAGGTAAGACTGGTGATGGACGGGTGTCTTGAAAGCTTTTGTCACGCTCGACTCCTGCTCTTTTTTGAGGATGGATAGTACGTTCTATTGTCAGGAAATCCGGGCGCCTCAGCGCAGGATCAAAAGCCCAAAAATGTTTTGCAGGACGGCAGCCCAGAGCAAGACGAAAATACCCAGTACAACGTTCATGTTCCTCAACAGACTGATGACATGACGCAAACGATTTTTTCGTTCCTCGAGAACAGTAACTTTGAGAATATCACTCTGGGATTCGGCCTGTGCGCGGGAAGAGCCTCTCACCTCGTTTGACAGGCGGGCAATGAGAATGCCCAGAAGGCCTATGCCACCCACAAAGCTGAGCTTCAGGAGCCAGAAGGTTTCATAAGAGTTCTTGTAAGGGAAGACCATGTTTTCGAGAGAAACAAGTCTGTCGAATATGACAAATGCTCCGGTAATGATTAAAAGGGCCATGCTGACCCAGAAAACGGGCAAGTAATAGTCGGTGGCTTTCTTTGCGAGTTTTCCGCGGATGGCCGGATCGATGCCGGACAGGAGCGGACTGACGACAAAGAGCTGAAGGACCATTCCGCCAACCAGAGCGGCTGCACCTACGAGATGCAGCCATCGAATAAATGTAATGGTCACAAACATGTATTGGGTCTCCTGATCTTTCCGGAAGCATTTTTATTCAAGGATTTGTGTCGGCTTCAATCAGAGGGGGCGAGCCCTTTGCATCGTTAGGCCGACAATCGTGATGACAGAGGAAGCCTCTAGACGCTCCAGTGTATCATAAACTGTCGATTGTTGTTATCCTTGAAGAAGGAATTTTAGGAAAAATAAAGGGCAGGACTGACGAGGGATGTTCAAATGGTCCTGATAACCATATTTTGAGAGGGATTGGGGAAGAACATTGGGGTGTGACGTTCAGGCCGTTCAGAAGGTGGCGCGTGAAGCGGCAAGCGCTGCGGGAAAAATTCTTCTCGAAGGCTATACAAGGGAGATCAAGATCTCATACAAAGGGGATATCGATCTTGTAACAGAAGTCGACTGGGCTTCCGAGAAAGAGATAATTCGTCATATACGGCAAAGTTTTCCCGATCATTCGATTTTGGGTGAGGAAGGGGGAATTGTCTCGGGACCAGGCAATGGAAGATGGATAATCGATCCGTTGGACGGTACAACGAATTACACCCATCATTTTCCTTTTTTTGCGATTTCCATCGGATTTGAATCGGAAGGAGAAGTGCTCTACGGACTTGTTTATGACCCCCTGCGGGACCAGGTATTCGAAGCTCAAAAGGAGGGAGGTGCAACCTTGAACAGGGTTCCCTTGTCGGTTTCGAAGACAACATCGCTATCCAAAAGTCTCCTGGTGACAGGGTTCTCTTCCTCAAAACCCGATGATCCTGAACGCGACAACCTTCCTTTTTTCAACCGTTTGTCCCGACGGGTCCAGGGTATCCGGCGTACGGGTTCCGCAGCTCTCGACCTTTGTTATGTCGGCATGGGTGCAGTCGATGGATTTTGGGAAATTGGCCTTGCTCCCTGGGATACCGCAGCCGGTGGACTGATTGTCCGGGAGGCCGGGGGAAGAACAAGCGACAGGATTAACGCAAGGCATGAACTGACGAGTTCCATGATTGTCGCTTCCAACGGGCACATTCATGAAGAGATCATCACAGTCCTTGGTGAAATCAGCGATTGATGAAGGGAGAAGGCATAAAAATCAGAATTTCAACAATAATCATGAAAATCGAGAGAAATATCCTGAATTTTCCCAGAGGGTTGTCCGGATCAGGAACCGGAAGATGTCCTGGCCCCATCAGAAGGATGAAGAACAACCATATCCACCAACCTCCCCAATAGAACATACCCAGCCATCCCATTACTCCCAAGACCAGAAACCATACAATGCGATGAATCTTTTTTCCCCAGAGGGCAAAAAGGAAATGCCCACCGTCGAGTTGACCGGCAGGAATCAAGTTGAGTGCCGTGACGAAAAGCCCTGTCCATCCGGCAAATCCCACAGGAGACAGAACAAGCGTTTCGCCGGAGCTGACGGAAGGTCCGAAAACCAGTGAAATCTGATGAAAAAGGAAAGATTCTCCTATCTCAAGCCCATCGTCCCCCGTTGAAGAAACCGGATGGGAGAGATGCAGTCCCCATATCAGGGCAAGCAATGACGGAAAAAAACCGGCCACTGGTCCGGCTATGCCTATGTCGAAAAGGCTTTTTCTGGAATGAGGAATAGGCGGCATACGGATAATCGCCCCAAAGGTCCCGATCAGAGTCGGCGCCGGAATAAAATAGGGCAAGGCAACCGGAATTCCATGGCGGATTGCGGCAAAGATATGGCCAGCTTCGTGGAGGGTCAAAATTGACATCAGCGTCAGGGAAAAGGGAAGTCCGGAAAGAAAACCCCTGACTGAGGCCAATGGGTTGGATCCGGACAAAAAGGCGCCGGCTCCGGTTGTTGTAACGAATGTCAATGCATACAGGATGAAAGGCAAGGCCGGCCTGAAGCGACCCAGATATGTCCTCAGCGAATTCAGTCCTGGTCCTCTTGGGAATTCCTTTTTCTCGGACGAACCATCATGACGTAGTAAATGACAAAAAATCCGATCGCCAGGTAGGCTCCCCCTGCAACAGTTCCATAATCGATCCAGGGACGGGTGTGAGACTGGTTCAGAAAAGTCGGGACCTGTCCAGGCTGGACTTTCCGGTCGCCGAAGAGAGGGAGGCTGAGGATAATGGCCACAGAGTAAACCAGGATCGTCAGCACGACCATCCAGTAAGGTATGGGTCCTTGCGAACGTTCAATATTCCTTGAAACTTCGTTTCTCTGTAATGTTCGCGGATCTTCTCCCACAATTTCTCCCTTTATCCAAATAGGCGATGGAAAAATGATAGCATGCCGGGGGAATTCAGGATAGGGGCTTCGGGAAATGCCGAAGAGCAATGAATAGGGAAGGCCCCGTTTTTCATTCTGTTTTCATATGACAATTGACAAATTGAGCCAAAACATCATACTTTAAACCGTATGAACCCATTGTCAGCGACCGGTTTGAAAAATGTGTGGGCAGACTACGAGCAGGATTTGCTGGCCGTTGAAAATTGCCTGATCGAGTTCGGAGGCGATACCAACGATTATATCCGCGATGTGACCTCCCATATTATCAAAAGCGGCGGTAAAAGACTCAGACCTCTCTTGATGATCATATCCTCCAGGCTCTCGGGTTATTCCGGGCCTCACATGGTTCTCCTTTCCGCCGTTGTCGAATTCATTCATACGGCTACCCTGCTTCACGACGATGTGGTTGACCATGCGGAAATGCGCAGGGGTAGACTCTCTGCCAACCAGGTATGGGGCAACCAGACTGCTGTCCTTGTGGGGGATTACCTGTATGCGACCGCTCTCTGGATGGCCACGGGTGTCCACATCCATGAGATTAATGATGTCCTGACGCTCGCGTGCCGGAAGATGTCCGAGGGTGAGGTTCTCGAACTGATCCTCGACAACAACCTGTCAGCCCGTGAGGAAGATTACTTTAATGTCGTCGAATGCAAGACTGCGGCCCTGACCGCCGGAACCTGCAGGATGGGAGCTATCTTGGGGGGTATGGACGCGGAACATCAGGCTGCGCTCGAAAGTTTTGGCTACAACATCGGTATGTCATTCCAGATTGCGGATGATACGCTTGATTATATGGCCAGGGCGGACCGTCTGGGCAAAACGTTGGGCAAGGACCTTGCGGAAGGAAAAATGACACTTCCCCTGCTCCATTGCCTTTCGAGTGCCAGCATTCCTCAGCGGGAGAGTCTTGTGCAGAAAATCGGAAAAGGGGAGGTCTCGGATCAACATCTGAGGGAGGTCGTGGATTTGATGAAGTCCACAGGATCCTTGGACTTTTCCCTTGAAAAAGCCATTTCGTTCATGCGTAAGGCCAAACAGGCGCTTGATCCTTTTCCGGACTCCCTCCATAAACAAAATCTTCTGTTTCTCTCCGACTTCGTTATCGAAAGAGATATCTGAACCCTGACTCTTCCGTCTGACATCAACCCACATATGAAAGGGCGAAAATGGCTGAACTTGTTCCATTCCAGGGTTTGGTTTACAAAAGCGAGCTTGCAAACCGGATGGGGAAGTTGACTGCTCCCCCCTATGACATTATTTCCAAGGAAGCCCAGAAGGATTTCTACGCAGCGGATCCCAATAATGTGATTCGTCTGGAGCTCCCGATTCCTCCAGCGACAGAAACTCCGGAAAACAACAGATATACCCAAGCCAGGAAAGAACTGGACAGGATGCGGAAAGAGGGGGTTCTGGTTCTCGATTCCAGTCCTTCCATCTACCCCTATTCGATGACATACCAGGATCCTTATTCCAGGAAGGAGCGGACGATCAAAGGTCTTGTGGCCCGGATCAGACTGGAGGAGTGGGAGAAAAAAGTTGTCTACCCCCATGAGAAAACATTGGCGGGTCCAAAAGAAGACAGAATGTCACTTTTCAAGGAAACACAGGCGGCATTCAGCCAGATATTCTGCTTATATCCGGACCCGGAAGCGACCATCGCCCAAAAGCTCTATGCCAAGGCAACACCGAAATTCCAGGCCACAGACCAGGATGGGGTTGTCCATTCCCTATTGTCCGTCACAGATCCCGCAACACTGGAAGAAGTGCGGAAATACTTTGCCAAAGTTCCCCTATTTATCGCCGATGGCCATCATCGGTATGAAACATACCTGGCATACAGAAACTTCCGTCGGTCCCAAAACCCACAAGCCGGCCCTGACGCGCCTTTCGAGTATATTACTGTTTTTCTGGCTGCTCTTGAGGATCCCAATCTGACAGTTTTGCCGACCCATCGACTGATCCACAACATCCAGCCGGAGTTGTTTTCCGGACTCTACAAGACCGATGGACCACTGAAGACGGAAGAGATGTTTTCCTACGAAAACAGGGAACAGTTTTTAAAGGTGTTGATGTCTTCGGACACGAACAAGATTCTCTTTGGTTTGATCAGAAAAGATCCGAAGGAACTCCGGATTGTATCAGTTCAAAAGCCGAAGGGTGCCGGGATCAGGGGACTTGACAGCTGGTGGCTACAGGAGGAAGTTCTCGGACCTGTTCTGGGGATTGTTCCGGAAAGGGTGGCAAAGGAAGACTTGCTTCGTTACAGCAAATCGGCGGATGACGTCATCCACAAGGTAGGGTCTGGGGAATATCCCCTGGCTTTTCTTCTTCGACCATCGTCTCCGCGGGTCGTTGAAGATGTTTCGCTCCGTGGGGAATTGATGCCCCAGAAATCAACATATTTCTACCCGAAACCTTTGACGGGGATGGTCATGACTCTTCTTTAGGGAAGCCTTCGTTTTTATTTGTTTTTTTCTGGAAGAAGAACCGTTCCGGAAGGCATGGGTGTAAGCGTCTCGAGAACAAAGCGGAAATCCGGTGGAACCGGCGATTCAAATTCAAGCCAGGTTTGCAGCCGCGGATGCTGAAATGAAAGTTTCCAGGCGTGCAGCATTTGTCTGGGGAATCTTTTATCTTCCCCCGTCTTGGGCCCATAGACAGGGTCTCCGAGCAACGGGAAGCCGAGATGACGGAAATGAACCCTGATCTGATGGGTTCTTCCGGTCAGGAGTGTCACTTCCAGCAGGGAACAGTTCTCTTTGAACGCTTCAAGGATTCGGTAACGTGTCTGGGAAGGTTTTCCGTCATGCCGGACGGCAAACTTCTTGCGATCGTGCTGTGATCTCCCGATCGGAGCATCAATCTCCCCCCTTTTTTTGGGAGGGATTCCTTTGACCAACGCCAGATATTTTTTGGATACCGTTCTGTCCCTGAACTGGTTCATTAAATTCATAACGACATCTTCGGACTTGCCAATGACCATTACCCCGGAAGTGTCCTGATCTAGCCTGTGAACCAGCCCGGCCCGGGCCGGTTGTTCGGGATCGCTTACTTTTTCCCAGTCTTCATCTTCCGTCTCTGGTTTGCCATCTTCTGCGCGGTTCTGCAAAAAATGAAACAGAAGCCCGTTGACCAGAGTTCCGCTGGAATGTCCGGGGGCCGGGTGAACCACGAGCCCGGGGGGTTTGGAGAGAACGATCAGGTCATTGTCTTCAAATAAAATATCGAGGCTGATTCGTTCGGGTTGGGCATTCTGTAATCGGGGAGGAGGAATCAAGACCTGAATCCGGTCTCCTCCCCGAATCTTATGGGAAGCCGGTGCGAAATTCCCGTTTACCGTAACGAGATTTTCGTCCAAAAGCCGCTGGACTCGAGAGCGCGTGAAGCCAAGGCAGTTTCTGGAAAGGTAAATATCCAGCCGCTTGGGTTGTTCTCCTTTTGGAACAATGAACTCCCTGCAAGGGGACGAGTTTTCGGAGGGATTTTCATTGATCGGTTCTGAGAGGTCGTTCAAGGGTTCAGTTTGTTTTTTTCCGTGAACCGTTGGAGTCTCCTGGGCGGACGTGAGTTTGTGAACTATGGGATCCGGCAACAGCCTTCTTCGCGTTTTCCAGAAAGAGCCGGATTGTCTTGTTTTCCGGATCCTGATTTTTGGCAATCTCCCATTCCCTGATGGCCCTTTCGAATTTTTCCTGATCCATGAGAACGGATCCCAAGTCTATCCTGGCCTGAAGATTGAGAGGATTGAGGTCCAGGGCCTCTTCCAGCATTGAAATAGCCGCTTCTTTCTCCCCCGCCATATTCAGTGTCCATCCGAGTTCACGCAGGACTTCGTCGCTGGGCGCGATTTCCATGGCTTCTTCCCATTCCATGATGGCTTCATCCCATTTCCCCTGCTCGGAGTAAAGTAGCCCCAGTAGCTGGTGAACTCGGGGATGGGCGGGATCCATTTCGGCAAGTTCGAGGAAATAACGTTCGGCTTCTTCGAAATGTCCCTGCTCGAAATAAATTTTTCCAAGCGTTTCCAGAGCATCCGTATTCAGAGGATCCTCTTCGAGAAGTTCATTCAGCATCCTGACCGCACGCCTGAGTTCTCCTGTGCCATGAAAAGAAAATGCGGTGTGCAGGAGCACATCCCTTTTTTCCATGGATGTCAGGCTTTCTTTCAGGAGTGATTTTCCGAGAGCCAGTGCGTCCTCAAATTTCTTGTGAAAAACCAGGAGGTGGAGAAGGTAAAGATTTAACCTGTGGTTGTCCGGCATGTCGACCAGAAAATCTCTGACCCGGTCAAGTGCGTTGTCGTACCTTCCCCCCAATATCAGGGCGTCGATCAGAAGATAGCGCAGGGTTTCGTTGTCAGGGTATCTTTCCAGCATGGAAGCGGCAGTGTGGTAAGCTTTTAGCCATTCCCGGTCCTCCAGTGAACGCTGGATTTGTGGCACAAGATTGTTCAGGTCTTTTTCCATGCCACACCCTCCTTTTTGCAGATTTTTGCGGTTATACATGGTGATTGTCGCCTGGAGAGGAACGGATATCATCTTGTGCAGCAAACTGTATGATAAGAAGAAAAGATACGCCCACAACAATAGCGGAATCGGCAACGTTAAAAGCCGGCCAATGATGCCCGTGGAAGGAAAAGTCAAGAAAATCCACTACTCTTCCCTTCAACATACGATCGGACAGATTTCCGAAAGCTCCGCCCAGTATGATGGATAACGGATAAAATTCCAGCCCGCCTTCTTTTTTTTTCCTGTAACTATAATATAGGATCAATATGACCGCTGCAATGGTCAGAAGAATAAAAACCAGACGGTGAGTCCATCCGTAGGGATCCTGGAAAAGTCCGAAAACAATTCCCGTATTCCGGATGGAAACGATGTGGAAAAAATGGGAAATGACCGTCAGGCTTTCACCTTCGAAAAGGTGTCTCTCAATAAGGTATTTGGACAGCTGGTCAAGAAAGAAAACCAGAAAAAAGAGGATAAAATATAATCCCCAATGGGGGTTCGGTAACCGGTTTGTTCCTGGCTTTGCCGAAGACTCGAGCATCCTGTCCGTCATGCGTTCAAAGTGGATGAAGGGCGATCAGATTGAGTCGATTGCAGGCCGGGCCATTTGAGAACAATCGGATAGCAACGTGAACAGACAGGCCATTTTTCAGGATTGTCTCCAGTAGCTGCAGAAAAAGTCCAGCAGCGCTCACATTTGAGTCCTGTTGCCGGATAAAGAGCAATAGTCACTCCGGGAAGAGCTTCGCTTTCCCTCTCCGCCAATCCCGCCTTTTCCTTCCGGTCAGAAACGCCCTGACCGATTTGGACCCCCGACACAATCAGAAATGTCGAAAGAAATGTTTCGGAAACTCCTTCCAGCGCCGAAATGCCTGAAATATTTCCTGCCAGAATGACTTCCGTTTCCAGACCTGAACCGACGGTTTTAGATTTTTTCAGTTCATCCATCATCTGGCCTATTTCCCCCCTGAACGCGAGCAATGTTTCCATCCTTTTTTCCAGCGCGGTATTGATCCGGGTTTTTCTGGGTTCAGGAAACGTGCGGAAATGTACCGATGAACGGCCATCAGGATCATGCGATTCACCGAAAAGATAGGGTTCCAGCTCGTCTGATGTAAAGACGAGAACGGGAGCAAGACAGAGAAGAAGTTCCTGCCCGATCAGCCGCATCGTGATCTGGGTATGACGGCGCTCCGGGCTGTCTGGCAAAGATGTGTAAAGGCGATCCTTCACCATGTCAAAATAAAGGGCTGACAAGCTGACTGAGCAGAACTGGCTGACCAGTTGCATGATTTTCCCAAATTCATAATCCTCGTAGGCTTGGAAAATTTTTTCCTTGGTGGATTCCCAGAGGGAAAGGATCCATTGATCCAGCAGATCCGGTGAGTTCCCCGCTGTTTTGGACGCTTCCACAAAGAGACTTTCGGGAAAATCATACAGGTTGGATACCAGGAAACGGAACGTGTTCCTGATCTTCCGATAAGATTCGACAAGTTGGGAAAGGATGACTTCCGACAGGCGGATGTCTTCCCGATAGTCTGATGAGGCGGCCCAGAGCCGCAGAATTTCGGCTCCATATTTTTCAACAATTTCCAGGGGTGAAATAACATTTTTGAGGGATTTCGACATCTTTCGGCCCTGCCCGTCTACGACAAACCCGTGGGTCAGGACTTGCTTGTATGGGGGAGCGTCATACAGGGCCATACTGGTCAGGATGGAAGAGTGGAACCAACCCCTGTGCTGGTCAGATCCTTCCAGGTAAAGGTCGGCAGGCCAGTGGGTGCCCTCCTTGTCTTTCAGGACTGCCATATGGCTGACTCCGGAATCGAACCAGACGTCCAGAATATCATTTTCTCTTGTCAGCTCGGAACTCAGGCACTTTGGACAGGACAAACCACCCAAAAGTTCGGCAGGAAGGACGGGTTCAAACCAGACGTCCACACCGTGCAATCGAGTATGGTCGGACAAACGGAGGACAAAATCGGGATCAATGAATCCGTGCCGGCATTTTTCACAGGAAAAAGCCGGTATGGGGATACCCCATGCCCTCTGGCGAGAAAGGCACCAGTCCGGGCGCGAAGCGATCATCCCCGTGATCCGGTTCTCTCCCCTGGAAGGTATCCAGTTCACCGATTTGATGGCCTCGAGGGTTTTTTCGCGCAGATGCCCTTCGGACAGGGAGAGGAACCATTGCGGTGTCGCCCTGAACAGAACCGGCTTTTTGCATCGCCAGCAATGCGGGTAGGAATGGATATACTCTTTGGCTTCAACAAGTAAGGAAAGGTTTTTCAGAAGGTCGATGATTTCGGCATCGATTTTCTGGACGGCACGTCCGACAAGGTTTTTCAATGCAGGAGGCAGGTCTTCCGTATATCTGCCCCTGTTGTCGAGCGGAGCATAAATTTCCAGGTTCAGGGCCCTGCCGAGTGCGTAGTCCTCTTCCCCATGTCCGGGGGCAATATGAACCATGCCTGTTCCCTGGTCGAGAGTGACAAACTCTCCTGCAACAAGAGGGACCGGAATTCCGCTCAGGGGGCTACGGAGAAGAGGTGAACCGGCAAGAATCTCCTGTCCGCTGACTGTACCCTGAGTGACAAATCCATGGCGGAAACGTGCAAACCCCCCGTAGCCCGTGGCATCCTGCCACAATTCGGCACCGATGACGACCTGGTCGCCCATGCGGAAGAATCCTTCCGGATCCGTTCCGGTCCACTCGAGGACGAGGTAGCGTGTCTGGGGGTTCAAGGCAACCGCCCTGTTGGCCGGGAGTGTCCATGGGGTTGTGGTCCAGATCGGGTAAAATCTTCGAGGAAGGTTGTCCGGTCTGATTTCCAGAAACAATACCGTGGCAGACAGGGAACGGTGGTCTTCATATTCGACCTCGGCATCCGCCAGGGCCGTTTCACAATTGGGGCACCACAAGACCGGTTTGACGCCCTTGTAAACCCTTCCGTCACGGACGATGCGTGAAAATGCTTTCAGAATGTCGGCTTCGTATCCAAATTCCATCGTGAGATACGGGTGGTCCCAATCCGCAAGAATCCCCATTCTTTGGAATTCTTTTTTCTGGATTTCCACATATTTTAAGGCCGATTCCCGGCACCGTGTCCGGATTTCAGTGGGGGAAAGTTCGGAACGGCTTTTTTTCAGCTCTTCAAGTACCCGATGTTCTATCGGGAGACCGTGACAATCCCACCCCGGCCTGTAAACTGGTCTGAGATTCTTTTTGATCTGCAGACGGTTGATCATGTCTTTCAGGATCTTGTTCAGGGCATGGCCCATGTGGAGATGGCCATTCGCGTAAGGAGGACCGTCGTGCAGCACAAACAGGGAAAGATCGTTTAATTTCTGGAGATGTTCATATTGCTTCACTTCATTCCAGTGAAAAATGACCTCGGGCTCGCGCTCGGGAAGTTTGGCCTGCATCGGGAACATTGTTTTCGGAAGGTTCAGCGTGTCCTTGAATTTCACTATTTTCCATTCGCTCCTGAATGTGGGTGGATTTGTCGTTCGGATAAGCCATGTTCAACCGAGCGGATGTTGTCAAGGATCCGGATATCGTATAAGATGAGGCCTTCGGGCGATTAGCTCAGCGGTAGAGCACTGCCTTCACACGGCAGGGGTCACAGGTTCGAGCCCTGTATCGCCCACCATCCTATATTTTATCCGAAAATGCCCGTTCTATACTTCCGGATGTCCCTTCCTGCTACACAGACAGGGTTTCTCGGGTTGCTCTTTTTTCCAAAAATTTCATTAATTGTATCATGTGTCAGAAAATCAGGGCAACTTGAGCCTTGCTTGTGGCGAATTCCGGCCTCCTGCCACGTCACTGGCCAGTCCAATCCTCCGTTTTTCCACAAATTTCCCGATAGAATTCTCCCGTTTGGGCTTTCCCCCTGCAGGTGTGGCTTTATCTTGAATCCGCATATTCAAGGTGATAGTATTTTGCAAAAAAATATTCATATATTAGTAATCAATTTAATTTATTAATTTTGAAAGGATGGGGGAAGTTGGAAAAATGGGAGATCCTGTTTGACAAAAGCTTGGAAAACGTACTTCCCAGCATGAGGCCCATCGGACAAACATGGATTTTTGTCCGATCCTGGAAAGAAGTGGAACATATTGTCAGCATCACCCGTCCCGTCCGCATCGTTTTGCGTTCGGGATTTGAGCCTCCGCCAGATCGAGTCAGGAAGTTAAGGATTCCTCCGCTCGTACTGGTTGTTCCCCGGGTCCGGAGCCTCCGATTTTCACTATGGATGAGGTACCTTCCATTTCTGGATTTTGTCATAACGCAGGACGAGCTTCTGCAGGACTTTCAGCGTTGGATGAAGGTCCTCCCTTTTTCGACCAATTTCCAGAAGATCTTCCGGTTCCCTGTCCCTTTTGAATTGGAGGAGATTCTTGATTTTATCCATCTGATCAAAAAGATCCGCTACAACCTGACAGAACATCAATGGAAAATCTTTATGGCGTATGGAAAAACGGGTGAAGTCAATCGCGTGGCAGAAATCATGGGCCGTCACCCGAGGACGATCAGGGATCAGATAGCCCGTATATCGGAAAAGGTCGAGACGGAGGATCTGGAAGATCTTTTCAGGAAACCGGCAGTGGGTCTGTTGTCAAAAATTCCCGGTTCTTTCTCTCCCCCCGGGAGTGTCCCCGTTTCTGGCAAAAAGAACAGTAAAACAGGTGCCGGGAATTTTCCATCACCTTCTTGATGTTGCAATGACAATTCTGACATGGTTTTCCGGCTTTTCCATAAACCTTGTGCCTGATCTGGAAATTTCCGCCTTCCCCGAAGCTGGTCCGGAAGCTGTGGATGGTAGAACCCCCGCTTTTGATGGCTGATTCCAGAATGATCTTCGCCGATGTGAGGATAAGAACGGATTCCGTTCTGGAAATGCTTTTTCCCTTTCTGAACGGAGAAATCCTGGCGTCAAACAGAATTTCGGAAGCGTAGATATTTCCGACACCTGAAGCAACTTTCTGGTCAAGTAAAATGGACCGAATCGTTCTGGAAGAGCTTTTGATCCGTTGATGCCACTCATCCGGTGATATCTGTAGTATGTCAGGACCCTGGGAAGCCAGGATGACAGATTTGACGGGTTCAGAAACCCATTCAAGACGCCCGAATCTTCTGGGATCCCGATAGACGAGACAGTCGGCCATGCCTTCGAACGTCAAAACGAGATGGCTATGGTCCGGAAGGGGTTCATCGCGGTTCTTGATCAACCATGTTCCGGACATTCCCAAACGGCTGACCAGACAAACGCCGGCCTCCTTCCCGGTTTCTCCCCAGTAAAAGACCAGAATCTTTCCCTGTCTTCCGACCGATTGAAGGGAAAGTCCTATTGCCGGAAAGTTCTGGTGCCCAATCCACAACTTTTTGGCCGGGCTCCTCGAGATATGGGCTAGCCTTTTGCCCGAAAAAATAATGTTGACAGGTTGTCTGAGGGTTTCAGCTTCGGGGAGTTCTGGCATGGTCCTTTTCCGGATGATGATCGGGAGAATGCATTCATTATTCGCTCCTGGAATCGCTTTTTGCAACAGAGGAAGAACAACAACCGAGTGATCATGCCAGAAGGTGAAGGAAAGACAATCCTGAGCCGGCCTGAGCGTCCATCGTGCAACCGGTTCTTCCGGTTTTGCTTTCAATGACCATGGAAGGGATGACCGAACAGGATGACAGATAATGCAAGCCCCCAGAGGCTGACAAAGATCCATAACCAGAAACCGGCCAAGATGGCGCTCCGACCGACGGACAGAATTGTCCGGAGACGTGTTTCAAGCCCCAGAGCGGCCATTGATACGGCGAGAAGCCAGGTATCTGTTTTTTGAAGTAAATCCGTCACCTTCGGGGGCAGGAGGTGCAAGGAATTCAGAAGGACAATCGCCGAAAATCCGACAACGAACCAGGGGAAGTGTTCTCTCCTGTTCTGTTGTCCCGAAATAAGCCGGTGGCTCTCATTCACCAGAAGAACTTCGATGATGATCAACACCGGGAGAAGATAGGCGACCCGGGTCAGTTTGAGGATCGTTGCGAAATCAAGGGCCTGAGGAGAAATATTCATTGTAGCACCGATGACCTGGGCCACTTCATGGATGGAAGAACCTGCCCAGGCACCATATACTGGAATCGGGATCCCGGACAGATGGGCCATGAGCGGAAAGAGAAACATGGAAAGAGTTCCAAACAAGGTGACTGTGGCGACAGAGAAAGCAACTTCTTCATCCTTGGCTTTCAGGACACTGTTCGCTGCTACGACAGCAGAGGCACCGCAAATGGCGGTTCCTGTGGCAAGAAGCCATGGAAGGTTTTTTCCCAGGTTCATCCATCGTCTGAGGACCATAGCAAAGAAATAAGTTCCCGCGATCAGGGCTGTGTCAAGAACAAGTCCCCGGAGGCCCACCTCTCTGATGTCGTCGAGCGTCAGGCTGAAACCGAGTCCGGCGACCCCGAGCCTCAGGACTCTTCTGAAAGCAAAACGGATCCCGGGTTCCATTGAGGCCTTGATCGGGATAAACTGTCTGGCGGCGGTTCCCAAAAGAATTGCTACCATCACCGCCCCGACAGGAAAATGATTTTTCAAAATTGAAAAATTGCTGATGGCCTGTGCAGAGAATGCCAGGATACCGCAAAAGATCAGACCAGGAAGTGCAGCCTGAAAAAATGGGCGCATATTGCCTCCAGAGGTTGAATTTGTTGGTCTCATTTTAGGGGTGCCTTACAAGACCTTGCCATTTGAAATCTTTCTGGCAGGGATAAAGACAAACAGATGGGGGTTGGAAACCAATGGGATTTACTTCTGTTCCCGACCAGGCAATCGATATTCTGAAGCAATGGGCAAAGGACAAGGTAACCGGGATCGAATCCCTGACAGGTGACGCTTCCAACCGTTCCTACTTCCGGGTGCATCTGGAAAAGGGCGGAAAATCAGACGGGCAAACGGTCATTCTTATGGTGCGTCGGGCCCCTGAAGGTTTCAGGGGATCGGAAGAGAAAACAGCTCCTTCGGAAGGGCTTCCTCCGGACGATCCGTTCGTTGTTATCGGACAGTTTCTGGAGAAAAACCGCTTGCCCGTCCCTGCAATCCATTACCACTCGCCGGATGGCGACATCCTGATTCAGGAAGACCTTGGGGATGAAACGCTTTCAGATGCCTTTGTCCGATACCCTGACAACGAAGTTTCCTTGAGGGCGAAGTCGGTGGAATTGCTTCTTGACCTCCAGTCTCTCAACCCGGGTTCGGATATGGGATGGATGAGAAAGCGCCCTTTTTCCCGTGAACTCTATGTCTGGGAATTTGACCATTTTCTGGAATACGGGGTGAATAGCACCACCCCTGCTGATATAGAAGTATTGAAAAACTCATTTTCGAACATGTCAGAAATGCTTGCCGGAAGTCTCCCGGGAGTTTTATTGCACCGGGATTATCATTCAAGGAATCTCATGCTGAATGAAAAGGGCGATTTGACCCTGATAGACTTTCAGGACATGCGTATAGGCTCCCCCCTTTATGACCTCTCTTCCTTCCTTTTTGACGCCTATCGCCCTGTATCCCCGGCTCTTCTGGACAGAATATTGATCGACTACGAGAAGGAAGCCCGAAAGCGGAAAATAGTTCCCTCGTCTGTTTCTGCATTGACACTCAGGAGCCTTCTGGCAACTCATGCATTTCAAAGGAATCTCAAGGCCTGCGGAAGATTTTTCTATATTGACCGCGTCAAGGGCAATCCCTCGTATCTCGCCAGTGTTCCCCAGACACATAAAAACCTGGAGTTTTTGGCGGGATGGGAACCATCCCTTCAATCCTCCTGGAGTCTGATCAGGCCTCTTCTGAAAGATCCGGCCGATGCCTGAAAACCGTGAGAGGCTGGGGGGATTTGTCTTGATGGCGGGAGAAGGACGGAGGCTCCGTTCTTTATTCCCCGAGATGCCGAAGCCGCTTGTTCCCGTCAAGGGTTTCCCCATGGCCGGTCATGTTATTTACAGTATGGGCAAGATGGGCATCCGGAAGTTTATCGCCAATCTGTACGGTGATTCCCGGATGATTCAGGAAAATATTTTCGGCATTCTTCCGGAAGGCGCGGAAATCTCCTGGTCCCTCGAACAGTGTCTGCTGGGAACGGGTGGTGGAATACTCAAAGCCCTTCCCCTGATGGAAGAAATGGATACGGTGATGATCCGGACATGTGATATTGTAATAGGCTCAGATTTGTCGGGAGCCTTCCGGGACCATGAAACCCGTAAAAGCTCCATCACGCTTGTCGTATCAGGATCGGGTCCGGATTCGGAAGCGGGAAAAATCTGGCTGGATTCCGGTGGAGAGGTTGTATTCGGGAATGACGGAAATCAATATAGGCAATTGAAGCCCGTATGGTTTGTGGGGGCCCATTTTGTCTCCCCCAATATTTTCCGGCTTGTTGAGGGGTTTCTCACGCCGCCCTTTTCCATTGTCGAAGTTTACCGTTTACTTCAAAAGGAAGGAGTCAGGATCCGGGGATTTGAAATCCGGGAGGGGTGGCTCGATCTGGGAACGGAAGATGGATTTCGGCAGATTGGCAAATTTCTTGAATCCTGGCCGGAAGCGATCCATCCTGGGGCGGGGAGATAGAACCCGCGACAGAAGGGATTTCCGATCCGGTTGTGGATGGAAGGGATGAAGGGCGACCCGACAACGTGAGCGCGGCGAGGTAGGCAAAAGCCATGGATTCAATGGCTTGAGGAGGCCAGCCGAACTGATCGGTCGTCACTGCTGGAATACCGGTAACGCGGGTAATCCTGTCGACCAGGTTGGTGTTGTGACTACCCCCTCCGCCGATGATCAGAAGATCCGGCGGGGCGTCCAGCCATTCAAGTCCTTTCTGGATGTAGATGGCGGTTGTTTCGGCCAAACTGGCCAACAGGTCGTTGTCCGGGATGGGTTCACCGTTCTTGAGAAATGCCAGAAGATCATTGAATTTCGTTTTTCCCCATTGTTCCCTTCCTGTCGATTTGGGAGGAGATTTCAATAACCATCGTTTGTCCAGGAGAAACTCAACGACTGTTGAGCGGGAGGTGCCGGCAGCGCTTCTTTCTCCTCCCTTGTCGTAGGATTCCTTTCCGTGCGTCATATGTGACACGGCCAGGTCAAGCAACATGTTCCCGGGGCCTGTGTCGAAGGAGAGGCACCCCTCGCCTTTGGCCGGTGGTGGGATAAAAGTCAGATTGGCGATGCCGCCAAGATTCAGGAAAGCCCGCGAATGGAGGGGGTCTGAAAAAACGGCCCGATGAAAAAGGGTTGCTAGAGGCGCTCCCTCCCCTCCTTGTGCAACGTCCGCCCGACGGAAATCAAATACCACGGGAATTCCGAACTTTCTCGCCAGATGGTAGGGGTTGGCAATCTGTACGGTGGACCCAGGGAGCATTTTTTTTTTGTCGTTTTCCCACGAGGGGATATGTGGTGTTGGTTTGTGGTATACGGTGATTCCGTGCGTGGCCGCTCCATGGAGATGCCGTGGGGAAATTCCTGAAGAGTCACATAGACTGGACAGTAGATCCGTTTCTGTTTCTGCCAGGAGGTTTTCCAGATCTCCCCACTGTTCGAGGATGGATTCAGCGGTTCCATCTCCTGAAAGGAATTGCCTGATCCAGCTTGTCAAGGTGAGGGAAAAAGAATGGTGCTGGTAAGCAAGAAGTTCGACTTTTCCATGGATGATACGGATCAAAGCTCCGTCTACCCCGTCAAGGGAGGTGCCACACATGAATCCGGCAAATAACAACCCCCCAATTGTTTTTTCAGCCACTTTTGTCCGTAGCCTTTCCTCCATGGAGGACTTGCCTCCACTGGACACGGTCGGAGTGATCGGTTTTGTAGGCCGTTCGAATGTGGGAAAGTCCTCCTTGATCAACCGGTTGGCCAACAGGCGCCATCTGGCCAAGGTCGGACGAACTCCGGGAAAAACGACTCTGGCCAACCTTTATGCACTCGACAGGGGCGGGTATTTTCTTGACTTGCCTGGTTACGGGTATATGAAAAGGGATAAGGTCACAGCCGGGAATGCCAGGATTCTGGCCTCTCTTCTTATAGAAAAGATTGCCCGTATCCATAGGGTTCTCCTGTTGGTGGATGTCCGGAGAGGGCTTCTGGAATCCGATCAGGAAGCTCTTTTCTGGCTGATGGGCCTTGGAAGGCCGGTGACCGTTGTATTATCCAAATCGGACCTGGTGACGAAAAACGATCTGAACAAGGTCCGGAAACTTTGGGAGAATCTTGTCTGTGGTGGAGAAGGGATTGTTTCCCCACACCCGATCCCCCTTTCGACAAAAACCGGCGAAGGTTTGCCCGAACTCACCGGACTACTCTCGGCGGATTTGTATTCTCCTGACCGACCGGATGCTATACCTTCTGATCCAGGGATGAGGGCTTTGCGTAAATGACCACATACGAGCGCTCGCGAAGCTTTTCCAGCCAGATTCGCAATCGCTTGTCGGTTGTCTTCTTTGTGAGGTCGTTCAGGATTTGTGTCTTCAGATCCTTGAAGGACCGGAAGGCATTGTCTTCGCGTTTCACAACCTTAATGATGTAAAATCCGTTACTGGTTTGAATCAGTCCGCTGATATGACCGGGGGGGATTGAAAACGCCGGTTCGACCAGTTCGGGAAGGAGCTGGTCCTTTGTCAGGTCTCCCAGTTCACCCCCATTTTCCGCATTCGGGCCTTCCGATTCGGATCCAGCCAGGATGACAAAATCATCTCCCCTCTTCAACTGCCGCAGAATATGCTCACCCCGCAACCTGATCTTCTGGATTTGTTCCGGAGTCGCTCCGGCGGGAATCTTGAGAAAAATGTCACGAAGAGAAACATGCGGAGGGAGCCGGTAGTTGTCCCGGTGTGCAAGGTAATATTGCCGGACTTCATCCGGGCTGATTACGACTGTTGACCGCACTTCCTGGTTGACGAGTTTCAGGATGGTCATCTGTTTTCTGAGCTGTTGTTTGTATCGCCTGTAAGACATGCCCTGTTCCGAAAGGGCCGCCTTGAGTTGCCATTTTGATGTAAAATTGTTTTTTTGCATGATAGTTTCTACTGCATGGTCCAGCTCGTCATCCGTTACCGTCAGGCCCTGCCTTTCTGCCTCTTCAAGTTCCAGTCTCTCGTTGATTTTTTTCATGAGGAGCTTGTATTCGAGGGAAGCAACGAGTTCCATGTAGGCTTTTCCACGAAATCGCTTGTGCAGTTTTTTAAAAGTCGGGGCTAATGACCGGTCGAGTTCGCTTTTTGTAATCATATGATGATTGACGACGGCCATGACCTGGTCGACCAGAACTTTACCCGCTCTGGCCGGATCTGGATGGTTGGCCATCATCCACAGGATTGAGCATGTCGTGAGAAAAACAAAAAGCCTGTTATTTATTCGCGTCACGGAAGCCTGGCCCTCATTTTTGAACGGGAGATTCGATCCTGTTTTGAACATTGTAACTGATGACGGGAGAAAAAATCTTGCTGAAAGATGGCAGGATGTTCAGCGGAGTTTGTTTCAGTTGCCGGGACATCCAGCGAGAAAGGAACCTTTTTCTTTCCTCTTCGACAAGTTGTTCCCTGATCCAGTTTTTTGCCTGGCCAAGGGAGACGGTATGTTTCGGGATGATTTTATCCAGCCTGAAAATATGATACCCGTAGGGTGAAGACAGGACATCGCTGATTTCGCCGGGTTTCATGGAGAATACGGAATCGAAAGGCGGCGGAAGGGTTCCCCGCGAAAATGGTTTCATCCTGCCTCCCGTAAAGGCCTCTGTTCCCAATGATTCGAGTCGAGCAAGCCTGGAGAAGGAAGAGCCCTTGAGAAGGGCATCGCGGATGGAAACAGCCTCCTCTTGTTTGGCGACCACGATATGGTCGACGATGGCTTGCTCCGGAACCTTGAACAGGGCCGGATGCTCGCGATAAAAAGCACGGACATCGCTGGCGTTTATCGTTTCAGCAGGTTCCAGGGCTTTTTCGGTTTTTTCCAGAAAAAGGACCTGTTTCGCAAATTTTTCCATATCTTCCTGTTTCTGGGAAAAATGGTCATGAAGATAATGCTCAAGATCTTTCCTGCTGACAGTAATCCTCATTTTTTTGCCGGCACTTGTGAGAATCATGTTCTGGACAGACTCCTGAAAAACGAGCTGCCTTTGGGCTGGGAGCCATTCGACGGGTGACTGGGATGCCAGACTCGAAAAACCCATCAGTCTTGCCGTATCTGCGAGATTTTCAAGTGTAATGGGTTTCGTACCAAAGTATGCGACGATATCGTTGTTATTTCCTCCCGACCGGTGACAGGCCGGGAGGAAAGAGAGCAGGAGCAAGAAGGAAAACAGGGCCAGTCGGAGACCTCGCGGGCTCTGTTGAGTATAACAGCGTCGAATGGACATGATTATTTGTTTTTCTTCTGATCCTGTACGACAGCTCCTGGTGTAGCCGCGGATTTGGCGATCATCGACACAAGGGCCTTGTTGTTGATCTGCACAGTCGTTGTGCTTCTCAAGTGGTTAACCAGAGCCTGGTATTTAGCCTTGTTCTGTCTGTTTTTCAGATAGTTCTTGATACCTTCCCTCGCCTGTTCGAGCGTCAGCTGAACGCCTTTGACGGCGTGGTCAATCTTGAAATAGTGTATTCCGTCCTTGAGCGGGATGGGACCGGTAATGCTCCCTTCCGGAACGCCAAAGAAGTAGGTGGAAAATTTAGGAGGAACCGTTCCTTCATATATTTTTCCGACAGAACCCCCCTTGAATAATCGGACCGCTTTTTTGAATCCTCCTTTTCTCTTCAGCATGCTGTATTCCTTTTTCGCGGTTTTTTCATCCGGAAAGACCACCTGCCGGACATCCACATACCCTGGCTGCTTGATGTCCTTCTGGTGCTTGTTGTAATAAGTCACGATATCGTTGTCTGTGACCTTGACCTTGTCATCCACGTCTTTCTTGAGGATGGATTTTCGCAAAAGACGATCCTCATATTCATGAATTTTCTTCCGGAAATCCGATGACTTGTCGAGTCCTTCCTTTCTGGCTTCCATCGCCAGAAGAGAATTGTCGACCATCTGGTTCAGCATTTCACTGGTGACATTCGGATCTTTTGAGGAGTCAAGACCCATGTCCTTGAGTTTCTTTTTAAGGTCTGCCTGGCTGATTGTCGTATTGCCCACCTTTGCAAGGATATCTTCAGGCAATGGAGACGAGGCTTTCTGACAGGCAGCGAAAAGAAAAGGAACGGAAAGCAGAAATGCATATGTCATGACGTTATGTTTCATGAATGGTTTCTCCTTGATCAATGGGATACTCCGGATAAGTTTTACCGGAGCTTAGCTTTTTCCGGACAGTACATGCCCCACGGTTTCGAGGTCATTGACAAATGTGGATTGCGATCCCAGCATGCAGAGCGTCATGTCCGGGTTGACCCATAGTCTCCCCTCAAATTTCTGGGAAAGCTGCTGGATTTTTTCAGGTGTATATATTCCGAAAAAAGATGGTTTGATCGTCAGTTCACGATCCCTGACCCTGATTTCCGAGAACCCGTGCTTGAGCGAAAGCGATTTGAGCCTTGCGGCCAGGAACAATCCTTTCGATGACCGGGGAAGAGGACCGAACCGGTCGGAAACTTCCATTTCAATCTGGTCAATCTCTTCCAGATTTTTGGCTGTGGAGAGACGGCGATAGAAATCGATCCTCTGGGACGGATGTTCAATATACTCTTCGGGGAATCTGGATTCTCTTCCAAGATCCACCCGGACTTCATCCCGTGCAATCGGGAGAGCCTCCGGCTCGATTCTGGACTGAATGGCTTCCTCAACCATTTCAAGGTACAGATCCAGACCGACGAGCGCAATGTGGCCGGTTTGCTGATGGCCCAAAAGACTGCCCGCACCGCGTATTTCCAGATCTCTCATGGCAATCTGGTAACCTGACCCCAGACTCGTATTGTCCTGGAGGGTCTTGAGCCGTTTCCGGGCGTTATCTGTCAGTCCCGATTCGCCAGGTATCAGGAAATAGGCGTAAGCTTGCTGCCCGGAGCGACCGACCCTTCCCCGGATCTGGTACAGTTCCGAGATGCCGAACATGTCAGCCCTGTTGACGATGATCGTATTGGCGGAAGGGATATCAAGCCCCGACTCGACGATGGCGGTTGATACAAGAATCCGGTAGTGGCGATGAATGAACCTTTCCATGACCTCTTCCATCAAGGTGTCATCCATTTGTCCATGGGCCATTCCGATCGGGATTCCCGGGAAAAGCTTTGACAGGTAGTGGACGATTCTGGAAATGGTCTGAACACGGTTGTGAATGAAAAAGATCTGCCCGTCCCTTGCCAGTTCCCTGTCGATGGCTTCGTGAATCCGGTGACGGTCAAAGGGCAAAATAGCCGTTCTGATCGGTTTTCTTCCAGGGGGGGGAGTCATGATAAAACTGATGCCCCTGAGCCCGGACAGGGACATTTGGAGTGTCCGGGGTATCGGTGTGGCCGAAAGAGTCAGGACGTCCACGGATGAATAACGGCTTTTGAGTTTCTCCTTCTGGCCAACTCCGAATCTTTGTTCTTCATCGATAATCAGGAGTCCCAGCTGACGGAAGGATGTTTCCTTGCTGATCAGGGCGGTTGTTCCGATCAGTATGTCGATTTCCCCGAGAGAGAGCTGCTTTCTGATTGTGCGAATTTCATGGTGAGTAATCGTTCTGGAGATATGCCCTATGCGGACGGGAAAGCCGGAGAACCTGTCACGGAAAGATTCGTAATGTTGTCTTGCAAGAAGGGTAGTCGGAACAAGCAATGCAACCTGGAATCCATCTGCAACCGCCTTGAATGCAGCCCTCATGGCGATTTCTGTCTTGCCGAAACCAACGTCTCCGAGAATCAGGCGGTCCATGGGAACAGGTGATTCCATGTCTTCGGATACCGTCTTCCATGCAGCTTCCTGGTCGGGGGTCATATCATAGGGAAATGTGTTTTCAAATTCCCTGACCAATAAAAGGTCTGGTGTGAACGCATGGCCGGAGACTATTTTCCTTTTGGCGTATAAATCCACCAGTTCTTGTGAAATCTTTTCAATCTCCCTGCGGACTTTTTGTCTTGTTCTGGACCAGGTCTGACCTCCGAGACGGTCCAGCTGGGGGGCGGAACCTTCAGGCCCTCTATAGGGCTGGAGAAGGTCGGCCTGGTCTACTGGAACATAAAGTTTTTCCTGGTCCCTGTATTCGACGACAAAAAATTCCCCCGGGATATTGCCCACCATAATTTCCCGCAATCCTCGGTAGAGGCCGATTCCATGCTGGAGATGGACGACAGGTTCACCTTCGACCAGGGGGGGACGGTCTTTCCGGTACACGGCTGTCGCTGTTGCAAACGTCCGATGAGACCGTGGTTCTGTTTTTTTTCTGAAAAGGTAATTCTCGGAGATAACGAGGGTATTGTCAGACGGGAGGTAAAATCCTTTTTCAAGATCCCCCATGGTTGTCAGAACGGTCCTTTCCCCCTCTTCTTTCAGTTCTTCAATGTCCATGACCCGTGATACGGGGTAAAAAGGGATATTCTGATGCGACAAAATTTCGTGGAACCGGTCACGTTGGCCCCTGGTTCTGAACACGGTGAGGATTTTCATTTTCCCCAAGATATTCGCAATGCCCTCCAGCCATGACTCAGCCAGAGGCAAAACGCCTTCGGGAGCTTGAGAAAAAGCGAAATCTTCCTGGTCGGAAAGCTCTGACAAAAGGAGGGACGAATAGGTTTTTTCGAAATTGGAAAATCCGTGAATGGGATCGAACAGGAAAGAGAAAGGAGGCGGGGGGAGAAGCTCCTTGTCTTCTTCGCCCAGTTCCGCCCAGCCTTCCCGGACTCTCTCTTCCCAATCCTTTTTCTTGATATGAAAAGTGGATGGTTCCTCGATCAGGAGTATGGGCGGTCTTCCATAATCAAGCGGGGAAGATGCGTCCGGATAAAAGGATGGCATGAACCTTTCAATTCCCGGAACCAGGGATGAAACACTGTTTTGTTTGAGCCATTCGGAAAGATCTTCTTTTTCAGGGGCCTCAACCGGTGGCACCCATTCTGCTCCCGGAAGAATTTCAATCTTGGATAGGGAGGAGAGGGATTTTTGGGAATTGACATCAAAACTCCGGATGGATGAGATGATTTCATCATCCCATTCCAGCCTTACCGGATCGGGATGAGACGGAGAGTATACATCCAGCAGGGCTCCTCTGACCGCAAACTCACCAGGAGCGGAAACCTGCGGAACCCTCAGAAATCCCAGCCGGACAAGCGAGTCTGCAAGGGATTCCCTATCGACAGGTTCCCCTACCCCAAGTGCCCATGCGATTTCTCTGAGGAGGCGGGGGGGAAGGGTTTTCCGGACAATAGCCGGAAAGGTCGTGATCACAATATCCACCCTCCCTTTGGACAGTTGACTCAGCACGTGTATGCGTTCTGCCCGGATAAAATCGGGGGGGCTTTCTGCTTCATATGGAAGAACTTCTTCCTCAGGAAAAAAACAAATTTCCATTGAAGATTCAAAGAAATTCCTGAATGACAGGAGCGACTGCATCAGGATATTGGCTTTTTCAATGCTGCCTGCGATGATCCAGAGCGTTTTTTCGGGAAACAGATCCCGGCTTAAAAAAGGGATGAGTAAACTAGCGTCCTCCTGAATTCCCCTTAAAGTGACGGGAGGATGCTTGCCGGGGTTCTGAAGGGAAGATAGAGCGACGCGGAGTTGTTCCTGAAATCTGGAAAAAAGCTTCATTCAGAGTTTCCGGGAACGCTTTCGGCCCGGTAGCGTTCAAGTATTCGTTGGACAAGAAGTGTTGTGGAAGACTCCGGTACCAGAGGGATTGAAATAACCTTCCCTCCCCTCGCTTGTACGATGTCGCTTCCCACAATCTGGTCAGATTTCCAATCTCCACCCTTGACCAGAACGTCGGGTTCGAACAAGGCAACAAGATCATATGGGGTCGGAGAATCAAAAAATGTGACGGCATCAACGCAGGCAAGTGCTCCGATCACCCTGGCCCGTTTCAGCTCCGGGACAAGGGGGCGGTTAGGCCCCTTGATCTTCCGGACAGACTCATCTGTATTGAGGGCGACGACAAGAAAATCACCTGACCGCCTGGCGCGTTCGAGAACTTCTATGTGACCGGCATGGACAAGATCAAAACACCCATTGGTGAAGACAATCTTTTTTCCGGAAGATTTTGCCTGCCTGATTTTTTCGAGAAGGCGACCGGCTGGCATGATTTTCTCTTCAGTACCGGAAAAAACAGGGCTATTATCAAGAGACAAAGAGAGCTTCCTCAACAAGTTCGCACAATATATGTCCGACAGTGATATGACATTCCTGAATGCGGGGCGTCAATTTGGATGGGACTACCAGAGACAAATCAGCCAGGGAACGAATTTGCCCTCCGGTTCCTCCAGTGAGCGCAACTGTCCTCAGACCCCGTTCTTTGGCTTTTTCGATTCCTTTCAGTACATTTCGTGAATTTCCGCTTGTGCTGATCCCGATTGCAAGATCTCCAGTTTCTCCGTAAGCTTCGACTTCCCGGGAAAATACATTTTCATATGAATAATCGTTGGAAATACTGGTAAGGGTCGCCATATTGGTGCCGAGTGCGATCGCCGGCAGCCCCCTTCTTTCCTTATAAAATCGACTCACAAGCTCGCCGGCGATATGCATGGCATCGGTTGAGCTTCCTCCATTACCGAAGAGCAGAATTTTCTTGCCAGACTGGAGAACTTCGGTCATCCATTCTCCGCATGTCAGGATCTGGGAAATGGATTCTCTCAGGAAACTTTGCTTGGCCTGAATGCTTTCAAGGAAAAGAGATTCGATTCTGTCCGGCCAACCGGAATGCATGGCCTTTGAAGATTGACTGGTCGTCATGATCGGCATCCTTTTGTTAAGGTGTCAAGTCGGCTTTTCCCGAGATCAATGATGTTCAGGTCGGCCTTTTTCCATCCATTCTTTAGTCTTCAAAAGGGCATTCTGGAATTTGTTGACCGACTGCTTCACGATATCGTCATCGTGGCATGTCGACAAAAAGAATGCCTCGAACTGGGAGGGGGGCAAGTAAAGGCCTTCCTTCAGGCATTCCCTGAAAAAATAGCTGAAAAGCTCCGTATCGCACTTTGCGGCGGATGCCCAGTCACGTACGGGTTCGGCTGAAAAAAACAGTGTCATCATGGAACCCATCCGGTTGATCCTTGCCGGAATCCCCAGATTCTTGACGATATTGAGTATACCGTCAGTCAGCAGGCGGCTTTTTTCTTCGAGAAGCGAATAAAGTGCAGGAGTCTTGAGTTTCTGGAGGGTGGCCACGCCACAGGCCATGGTCACAGGGTTTCCTGATAAAGTTCCCGCCTGATAGACAGGCCCTTCCGGAGCAACATGACGCATGATTTCTTTGGAGCCTCCATAGGCGCCGATGGGTAATCCTCCACCGATAATTTTGCCGAGCGTTGTCATATCGGGTTCAAAGCTGAACAGAATCTGAACTCCACCATAGGTCTGGCGAAAACCGGTCATAACCTCATCGGCTATCAGTATGGAACCATGATCTGATGTCTGGGTTCGAAGTTCTCTCAAGAATTCGTCGTCGGGGACGATAACGCCCATATTTCCGGCAATAGGCTCGACAATTGCGCAGGCAATGGAGTCTCCTTGCTTGTTGAACAAATCCCGGACAGCCTGGGGATTGTTGTATGGGAGGACGATCGTTTCCCTGGCGAGGGATTCCGGAACCCCTCCGCTGTCTGGAACCCCGAATGTTGCTGCACCGGAGCCGGCTTTCACAAGGAGGGAATCTGCGTGTCCGTGGTAGGCACCCTCAAATTTCACAATCTGAGAACGTCCTGTGTGCCCTCTTGCAACCCTGATGGCTGCCATGGTTGCTTCGGTTCCTGAATTGACAAACCGCAGGCGTTCCATTAACGGAAACGCGGACCGTATCATTTCACCCAGCCTGAGCTCAAGTTCTGTGGGGGCCCCAAAAGAAATCCCTTTCTGGGCAGTATCGCACAGGGCTTTCAGGACATCGGGATCGTTATGGCCCAAAATATGGGGTCCATAGGACAGGACAAAATCAATATATTCATTTTGGTCAACATCCCAGATGTGGCACCCTGACCCATGATCAATGAATGGCGGAGTACCACCGACAGCCTTGAAAGCCCTGACCGGACTACTGACACCGCCGGGAAAAATCTGTCGACTTTTAATGAATAATTCTTCGGACCTGGACAAAAGATTCTCCTGGTTAGATGGGGTCAAAAAACAAATAGGGGATTTGAATGGTTAATCTCGTGGACAGGGTACGTGTCTCCACCCCATGACCTGTTTCCGTCCAGCCATGTATCAGATTGCCGGACAATTGATGACTGCTTTCATTTCGGGGAAGCAAATTTGCGGTATCTTCTGAAATCACCATTTGATACTAGCACGAGAGCTTTTTTTAAGCTATATCTCATCGATTATCTATGGAAACGGATACAAAGAATGATGGCGTCACCGGAAATATCGGCCTATAATCAATATCGTGGAAGATTGGGTGTCTTCCGGAGAGGATGATGAAAAGGGGACTTTCACCAGTTGTAACTCCGGTCAATATTGTCAAGACAGATCATTTCCTTGCATGGGACGGGGAGGAGAGTGTATGAAGTCTTTTTCAGAAATCAAAAATCAGATATTGAAACTGAGGCTAATGTTCGAAAAAGACAAGGCAGTAGACAGTCGCATGTGGGAAAAGGTTGTCGAAGCCATTGACGAGGGACAACTGAAAGGCTGGTTAAGTACTCCGAACGCCCAAAACTTGAAAGAGGAACTTTCTGAGCTTGAACAGGAATTAAAGGCGCTTGAAAATTTTTGAATCAGCTTTGAATCAGCATGAATAACATGAGACAACAATGTCTTAATTTATGCATTGTCTCTGAAGGGCAGGCGAATGGATGGTTTCGGGACAGATCTGATTGAGCCAACCTTTTAGTACGGGAAGGTCTGAGGAGTATGGCGGGGAATAATTTCTTTCGTTCGAGAAGTATTCTCAGGGACCTGATCGATAGCCTGATTCGGAAATGCCAGTCTGGAATGGACCTGGCCATGGATCGAATGTTTGTTCTCCAGCCGGAAACTTACCTTCGTTACGAAGAAAGGTTTTCCGAACTTTCCCGTTTGCTCGAGTGCCTTCAGTCTGAACTAGAAAATGCCAATGACTGGGGATCACTGGACAGAATTCAGAGACGCGTATTTTTCCTTGAAGACAGATTCGAAGATATTGACAGTGTCCTCAGAAAGCGTCCCAGAAAATTCAGGTCAAAATTTTCCATGGACAATCTATTCAGGGTTTCTCAGGGAGGACAAGGAAAACCAGGATTTTCTTCGGGTTATGGAGGGGAGGGATTTTCAATTGAAGAGGCCTGCAAAGTGCTTGGTCTCGAAAGTTCCGCTACTCCGGCGGAAATTCGCAAGAGGTTCAGGGCGCTTATGAAAGAGCTTCATCCCGATATCCGCATGGGGGATCGGAGTGCAGAAGGACAGATGAGAAAAGTTCTGGCTGCATATGAGTTTCTGAAACAAAATCATGTTTTATCATGAGTTCTTTCCTTGATTCAGGGACATTTCTTCCTCCCCGACTTTTCGTGACAGAAGGGATCCTTCTTGACATTCTGAATGCACTGCATGCAATGCGTAAAACAACGACACGATCTCTGTAAATCCGGAATTTCGACGGTCTGTTTCAATGTAAGCCTTAAGGGAGCTGGCAAAAGGATCGCCTGGGACTGACGAAACTCCTGAACATCTTTGGCCTTTTGCGGAGGAGTCCTTGCGGGGACCACTTCCCAAATGGAATTTCGTCATTCTGGACATGACATATGGTCATGTCCCTTAGTAGGAGCCCTGATTTTTCGATGACAAAATAAAATTTCTATGAATGCAACTTATTGCAAGAAGCAGGAACTTTGGTTTGACTCGATCTTTAAACACATGATATCCTCCCAAGACCGAGTACTAAGTTTGTTCTGGTTTTCGCTTGTTTCGGCAACACTCCGGGTCGCAATGGTGGCAGGAGTCAACAGGGTCTGAGTATGAGCATGCCCGGCAGGAAAAGGCGGATATTTTCTGGCTGGAGAGGGGAATTTCGGCAGGGACCTCGGTCAGAAATTGCACGATTGAAGTAAAGTCTGTGCAGGAACATCGAGTTCTTCCAAAATTAAAACTTCTTATTTGAGTCGAGTCGGTTTCGAAGGAGAATGAAAATGGCAGATAGTGCTGGAGTTGAAGTTAAGCCTGGCTCAACTGTCCAGACCCCCGCACAGGCGGCGGCTGGGACGGAAGCTTCCCGTCAGCGGGTGGTGTCTCCGGAATATATGTTTTTTGAGGCTCCACGGGAGAGGGCGTTCATTACGGGTTCGGAAGCAGCAAAGGAAGCAATTCGCCGGGCCAACGTGGATATAGCAATCTCGTATCCGATTACCCCCCAGAGCGAAACGATGCAGCAGGTTGGGGCTTTGTGGGCTGAGGGGTATTTGAAGGAATACTATCGTGGGGAAGAGGAATTCGGTGTTATGTCTGCGATCGCCGGTGCATCAAGATCCGGTGCACGTTCGCTGACTGCCACAGCAGGTCCAGGGCTTATGAGAGGCATGGAAGTCGTCGCGTCATGGCCCGGAGGCCGGATGCCTCTTGTCCTCCTGATCATGTGTCGCGTCATCAATGCCCCTCTCTCCATTCAGCCTGATAATGCAGAACTCGCTTATCTTCTGAATACCGGGAATATTATTTTTCACGCTGAGAATCAGCAGGATTTTTTCGATTTTGCGCTGAAAGCATTCGTGATTTCTGAGAGGCCGGAGGTGACGTTGCCGGTTGCCGTTGCAGTGGACGGATTTTTTGTAACGCATGCGCGTGGATATGTTATGTTGCCACCAAGTGATATAAAGCTGACTCCGAGGGAGTGTTATCACGAAGCTGTTCCGATTATGGACAATGAAAACCCCCCAGCCCGAATTTCTCGAGACGCCCCTATCCAAAAAAGTAATTTTATCAGCTACCATGTTCACGCTTCATGGCAGCAGGAAGTGTGGGCTGCTGTGGAAAGATCCAGAAAATATATCGATAAATATATGGGAGGCCTCGTTGAGGTTATCAATCCTGATGCAGAAACAATTGTTGTCGCATCGGGGAGCGCGGTATCCCAGTCACGGGAAGCTGTCCGGCAGGCGGAAGAGGACCTGGGAGAACTGATTGGACTTGTGAAAATCAGGTCTCTGCGCCCGTTTCCAACCCGGGAATTGCGTGAAGCATGCAAGAACGCCAAGCGGATTCTTGTGCCTGAATTTAATTGTGTGGGTTGGCTGCACCGAGAAGTTTGCACGGCCCTGTATGGACACACGAAGGCAGAAATCGTTTCTGGCCCCCGTGTGTTTGGAGGGATCTCTTTGCCGACAGAGATGATCCTTCAGTACATATTCCCTGACAAGAAATTTGCATTTTGACAATTCTTTATATGTAGTTTGTAAATACACTTGTGAAAGAGTTTGACATATAAAGATTTTGGTCAGTACTTTTGGGGGGTTTATTCCCCTTTACGAAGGAGATCTCAATGAGTTTCGACAATATTAAAATTTCCCCCGCCCTAGAAAAATATATGACGAAAGAATATAGGGATCTGGTGGAAAGAGGTCCGTACGGGAAGCAGAAAAAAGTTTCCGAAATGGGAACCTTCAAGGAGATCCTTGAAGAGCATCCGATGTGTGCCGGTTGTGCAATGACGCTTTTTATCCGGCTCACGATGATCGGGTTGCCGAATCCGGAAGACACTATTCTGATCGGAACGGCCGGGTGTGGTCGTCTGGCTCTGACCCAGAGTTCGATTCCTTTTATCTATGGGAATTATGGTGACACTAATGCTGTTGCATCCGGACTCAAAAGAGGGCTTGCTACCCGGTTTCCGGACCATAACAAAGATGTAGTTGTCATGGCCGGGGATGGTGGGCTAGCGGATATCGGTTTCAGTGCGGTCATGCATTCCTGGTTCAGGAAGGAAAAGTTTACAACGATCATGCTTGATAATGAGGTCTACGGAAACACGGGTGGCCAGGAATCCGGCATGACAGAAAGAGGGGCGATCCTCAAGATGGCTCCGAAAGGTAAGCAGTTTGAAAAAATGGACATGCTCGGACTCGCCAAAACAGCAAATGTCGCATATATCGCCAGAGTGACGCCAACTAATCCGACACGCGTTGCCTCAACCGTCCGAAAGGCTGTGATGATCGCTCGCGAAATCGGGCCGACTTTTATTCAGGCTTACACATCCTGCAACATTGAATACGCCATTCCAACCCCTAAAGTGATGGATGATGCGAAGGAAGTGGAAGCATCCCGTTATGGCTTTTTGGAGATTATGTCTGATGAGGCCAGGGAATATTTGGAGTCCCTGGAACCAGCAAAAAAACCAAAAGCGAAAAAACCGGGTTCCGAAGAGGCCGTTTCATCGAACTAGGGAGGAAGAAATGACGACTAATAAAAAGAGATATAACATTCGGATGGCCGGGATCGGTGGTCAGGGTGTGGTGACTGCCTCTCATATCTTGAGTAACGGTATGGTGATTATGGGAGGGGAAAGCACTTTGGTCCCCTTTTTTGGGTCTGAAAAGCGTTTGGCACCGGTTGAATCTTACGTCCGTATTGCCAATGGGAAAATCTATGAAATTGGTGAAATTATTTACCCAAACGTCATCATGATTTTCCACCCTCAGGTGATCACGCACGGAAAATCGTACACAATGCCGTTCTATTCCGGACTAAAGCCAAACGGAGTTGTCCTGATCAATTCGGATACTCCGATTAAACTTGTTCCGGATGAAGAGCGGGAATTGAGGGAGAGAAATGCCAAGATCTTTTACCTTCCTGCGACAGTGATCGCCCGTGAAAAAGCCGATACTGATCTGGCAACAAACATGGCTATGGTTGGAGCTATAAGCGCTATTATGGGAATTCCCGACCTCCCGTCTCTGGAGCAGTCGGTCAAGGAGCGCTTTTTAGGAAAAGGTTTTGTCGTTTCCGGAGGTACTGCAGCACTTGATAATGTGATCGAACGGAAATTTGCCAAAAAAGAGCAGCTGCTCAAGAAAAATATGGAAGTTATTTCTGCAGCATATCACTATGCGCTCGACCATAAATGGGTGGAGCACAAGGAAGTCGTGACTGCCTGAGTCGGAAAGTATAAGGAGACAAGCGAATGTATTTGGTTGCACATGTGGATACGGCAGTCTGTTCGGAGACGGCTTGTAAGCTTTGTACCCAATTTTGTCCTGAAGCCAATACGATTTTATATGACAATGATAAAAAAACCGCGTTTATCGCGGTTGATCGTTGCAAAGCTTGTGAAATATGCGTCAGCATCTGTGACAATATGGCCAAGCATAATGCGATCAAGATGATTATGATCACCGATATTGAAAATGCCTTCGAGCTTTCAAAGAATGGGTTTCGTCCTGCAGAGTGGGATCATATTCCTAAACCCAGTGTTCCTGGCACGCATCAGTCTTAGGCTAGATGGGATGCAGGTCTTGCCGGCTGTGAGTTCTCTGCATCCCTCATTTTAACCGGTTTTTATTGAAGGGCAATTTTGGAACCCGTTGAAATAAATGACCCGGCACAAATCCAGGAAATGCTGAAATCGATTGTTTTGACTGGAAATGGTTTTACGACTGAGTGTCTTCTGGTTGATGTTTTTGAAGCGGGCCTGACCTATCCGGATTATTTCAAGGCAATGGGAGAGGACCCGACCGCTTTTTATGATGGAAAAGCCCCGGCATGGGAATCCTACCACCTGCGTCAGGGGAAAAAAGTATTTATGGTTTATGGAATGGGTCAAAGGGGCAGGAGGATTCACATTGCGGAAACTCCTTGAAGAAAAATGAAGCTCTTTGATCAGAGTGACCAATGGAGGTTTTCCAGAATTGCGGAAAAGCGCAAAAATGGAACGCTTGAGGGGGAGGACGCAAGGATAGCCGAAATTATGGAAGAGCATCCGGAGCTTGACCAGTTCTGGTCTCTTGGTGAACTATCGGCCAGTCCGCAGGAAGTCAATGGTCAGATGGTCAATCCCTTTGTCCATGTAACCCTTCATTTGGTAGTCCAGAACCAGATTGAACGGGAATATCCGCAGGAAGTGAAAAAAACTTTTCTTCGCCTTGTCGAACAGGGGGAGACTGATCACGACGCAATCCATCACATCATCGGGGTTTATGCCAACCTTTACTTCAAGGCTCTCCGAAAAGGCCAACCGTTTGACGAATCAGAATATGCCATTCAACTGGGATACCTGACCGTCTGATTGCAAATGGTCAGACTTCCTTGACTTGAAGGTACTCACGTTCTATATTTACTGAACCGGGTTAGTTTTTTTCCTGATATTGATCAAAGTATTTTTCATTCAAATCGATGCAAAGTCTCTCGGCGCTGTAACCTAGGGCCAGGTTGTCACTTCTGAAAGTATAACCTCAGTCGTCATCGAACCAAGATATATGGAGGAGTTGTCCCATGGCTGGTCACGAAGGAAACGGGTTACCCCCGATCGGTTCAGTCAACAAGAAAAACCAGATCATCACAGATCCCCAGGAGCTTTTCTTTCTTTCGCCACGGTCTCAGGCATTCTTGACCGGGTCGGAGGTGATCAAGGAAGCCGTCAAAAGAGCGAGTGTCGACTTTTCCGTCGCATACCCCATTACCCCGCAGAGCGAAGCATCTTCACTGGTCGGAGAGCTTTATGCTGATGGTTATGTTGGGGATTACATGAGGGGAGAGTCGGAATTTGCGGTGATGGGAGAGTGTGCGGGAGGTTCCTTTGGAGGTGCCCGCGTTTTTACAACGACAGCTGGTCCTGGCACTTTGCGGGCATTCGAAAACTTCCCGATGTGGGCAGGAAGTCGTTTGCCCATCGAGGTGGTATTTACCTGTCGGGGAGTTAACTCCCCTTTGTCCATTCAGCCGGATACGCTGGAAATTGCTTTTATGCTGGAAACAGGGATGCTTCTCTGGCATGCGGAAACGGCCCAGGACCTGTTTGATTATATTCTGAAGGGGTACATTGTGGCGGAAAAGCCGGAAGTCCATCTTCCGATCGGGGTCATTGTGGATGGATTTTTTGTCACCCATACAAAAGACATGGTGATGATGACACCGGAAAACAGGACCCTGCCCCATTACAACCCGTATGCTTCCCCCGTGACATGTATGGATATGGAATCTCCACCGGTAAGAATGATGAGAGATCCGTTTGTCATGAAATCTAATTACATCAGTTATATGACGCATGCGAGCTGGCAACTGGAAGTTCGCGCTGCGATTGAACGCTCAAGGAAGCACACTGTTGCATTGCTGGACGGTTTGATTGAGGTCGAAAATCCGGATGCAGAAATCATGATCGTTAGTTCCGGAACAGCAGTTTCCCAAGGCAGGGAAGCTATTCGCCTGTTCAGGGACCAGGGCATGAAAGTCGGTCTGGTCAAAATCAAGACGATTCGGCCATTCCCGACGCAAGAGCTCAGGGCAGCGCTGAAGGACGCAAAGCATATTTTTGTTCCAGAATTTAATATTGCCGGCTGGATGGCAAGGGAAATCAAATCAATTCTTGATAACAATGAGAGAGTCGTCGCCGGTCCTCATGTGGCAGGTGGTATGACCATGCCTCCGGAAATTATTGTTGAGGAAATCGAACGGTCTCTCGCCCTGAAAGGCAAAAAGGAGCTTATCCATGGGTAAGGAAAAAATCCAGATCAATGAAGAGTTTTGGGATATCATGCCAGATGACTACAAGGATCTGGTTACACACGCTACTTATGGAAAAACTGACAGGGGTTGGAAAGATGTTGGAAGCTCAACTGAGCTGATTGCTGAGCATTCCTTGTGTGCAGGCTGTCCGGAGTCCATCGCTTTCCGTCATATTCTGGCATCGATTCCGGCTCCGGAAGATACGGTAATGGTCGGATCAACAGGATGTACCAGCCTTGTTTTTCCGATGGTGGCAGTCCACAACATTCATTCCCTCTTTGGAAATCAGAATGCTGTTGCGACAGGCCTGAAAAGAGCGCTGAACGTTCGGTTTCCAAACAAGAACAAGGACGTGATTGTTTTGGCCGGTGATGGCGCTACGGTTGATATTGGACTTGACATGACGCTTCAGTCCTGGTTTAGAGGGGAAAGATTTACGACCATCTGTTTTGACAATGAGCTTTATGCCAATACCGGTGGCCAGGAATCAGGATTGATGCAAAAGGGATTTGTGGCAAAAATGGCACCGGTGGGAAAGAAATTTGAGAAAGTCAGGCTTCCGGAGATTGCACGCGAATCTGGTTGTGCTTATGTGGCCGTCCTGACGACCTCAAAGCCCAGCTTGGTGGAAAGAGTTGTTCGGCAGGCTGTCCTGATCGCCAGGGAAATTGGCCCGACATACCTCCAGATTTATACCCCCTGCATTCTGGAAATTGGGAAGCAGTCGATGGAAGGTCTTCAGGAAATGCGGGATTCCGAGGCGGCCGGGGAAAGGTTCAAGTTCAGGGAGTTTATTACACCGGAGGCGCAAGCCTTTATCGATGATATGGCCGCGAAAAAGAAAGCGGAAAAACTTGCCTCTGCAGCAAATTAATACCTGATAGGCGGGGAGGAATCAATGAGTACTGCAATGAAAAGGCGAATCAATATTCGCATGTCAGGGCTGGGTGGCCAGGGTGTTGTGACTTCCGCTCATATCATGGCCATGGCGGCATCAAAAGAAGATAAATTTGCCATCTCAAACCCGTTTTTCGGAGCTGAAAAAAGAATGGCTCCCGCTGAATCTTATGTGCGGATTGGTCCCGAAAAAATCTTTGACAGGGGGGAGCTTGTATATCCCGATGTTGTAATGGTCTTTCACCCCCAGGTTATCACCATGGGTAAAAGTTATACGATGCCTTTCTATTCGGGAATCAAGAAAAACGGGATCATTATTGTCAATGACGATATAGAGCTGCTGACTGATAGCGAAAAAGAAGAGCTCGAACAAATGAATGTTCTTGTTTATTATGTTCCGGCGACGAAGATGGCCCTGGATGTTGCCGGAACGGAACTATCCACGAACATGGCGATGATCGGAAGTGTTTCAGGGTTAACGGATGTTATCGGTATGGAAGCCCTTGATCTCGCACTCCAGGATCGTTTCGGGAAAAAATATGTTGCTTCTGGCGGTACTGCTACGCTGGATGAAGCGATCAAGAAAAAATTTGCCAAGAAAGAGATGTTGCTTCAGAAAAACCTCGATACAATCAAAGTTGCATATGATAAAGCGAAGGATTATGCAAAAAGCAAGAATTATATACCGGCAGTCATGGCCTAAGGGGAAACGGATATCGCATGTACAATGTTGCAGAAATCAGTGAAGAGGCATGTGTTGCGAACAAAGGTTGTCGTCTCTGTATCATGTATTGCCCGGAGGCCAACTGCATCATGATGAATGATGAAAAAAAGGTTGCGTATGTAGTTGAATCACGCTGCAAGGGTTGCGAACTCTGTGTAGTTGTTTGTAACGCGGCAAAACATAGCGCGATTACGATGGTCAATCGCTGACAGAAAAACCCGAGGCATTATTTGGACAAGCTGGATTTGGCTCTGGATGAAGTAAGAATAGCGATGAACCATTTCATGGATGTCCTTGATCAGGAAATCGAAAATGGGAAAAGCGCTGCACTTCCTGAAGACAAGATAAAATCGAAACTCGTTGCCTATATCGCGATCAAAGATAGTGGCCGTATATATCTGGACTGGGCGGAACATTATATTGAAGCGAGCTTCCGGAATGGTGAAGAAAAGGAAGAGTCAACAAGCAGGAGTTAGGTATAAAAGGACTCCCTGCGTATTTTTTATCCAGAATTACAATTATAAGGAGTGGAAGTGAATCCGTATAAGGTATTGAGAGGACCAGAAGGTTTTTTGCCTCCTGCAGCTTCATTGGCTGGAAATATACTGCCTGAACCTGGTCAGGGTCACATTGAAGGGCAACTGGTCAACGAAGATCAGGCAATTGAAGAGGCGGCCAAAAAATTTGCATCTGCAAAAGTTCCAACAATATTTCCTGGTCCCCTTGTGTTGTGGGGATGGAACGAAAAAGCACTCAGAACAGCAGAGGCAGTGGAACGCCTATCGGTCGCCGGTGGAATCAATATTATCCCGATGCCCGACTACCGTCCAAAATATCCCAAGATTGATCCGGAAGCCGAAATTAATCCGAATCATCCCAATCTGACGATCTGGCACAACAAGATTGACGTGTGCATGTTTATTGGTGTCCATTGCCACTACGCCAACCTTTCATTAAAAATTATACGCGGTGGTACATCGTGTTTCACGATGGCTTTTTGTGCGCATGCAGGTCATGAAGATGCCAATCTGACTGTCAGGGATATCAATCCGGACAAAGTGGACAAGGTGACTGCCATCTTGAAAAAAATGAAAACCAATTCTAAAGGTTTTTAATTCCACATCAAAAGAGACCGGGAATATCAGATTTCCGGTCTCTTTTTTGAGATATTTCCTTCCAAGCTGCAGTTTCTACTCTTCGTTTTCATCCAAACCAACCGCCAGTTCGTGCAAAAAATCTCCGTCAGTCGTTTCTTGTGGAGTGATTGATTTCCAATGAAAAAGAGCCAACTTGGCTATCTGGTGAGTATCGTTCAAATGTGGAATGTTTTCTGCAAATTGCTTCCGCGATGATTCCAACTCATGCATAGGCAGTGTTTTCCACTCATGATGGATCGAACTCATGATTTCTTCGACAGAGTGGACAGACTGATGTTGTTGGATCAATATCCGGGTTTTTGGCCTGTTCTCGTATATTCTTAAAATTTCTTCTTTTCTGTTGGGAATGGACGTATGCAAAACAATAGATTCGCCTTCATTGATAATCGTCAGTTCAAGATTGTCTTCGACAATGCGAACGCCGGAGTAATACATGCCGGTTCCTTTCTGGATATAAAGGGTGGACTGGTTCTTTTTTAGCTCATGGATAACGGTAACACACAAGCAAGCACATCTTCAAAAAGGAAATATGATACAGCCAGGTTGAGTCCATATAATGCTAATGAAATGGTCCCTCCCCCTTCCTTGACGGCCTCACGATGGGCCAAAATTGGTGGGGTCTAACAACACCAATCACAGGAAAAAGGGAGGAACCACCATGA